>Ga0210057_1000217_pt1 | contig 100360 bp, 94 predicted proteins | sample CryGeyCG2114_010_2_FD_183968 | JGI IMG/M metagenome (GOLD analysis project Ga0210057, IMG submission 183968) | Groundwater microbial communities from aquifer - Crystal Geyser CG10_big_fil_rev_8/21/14_0.10 (SPAdes) (version 2) | ecosystem: Environmental > Aquatic > Deep subsurface > Groundwater ...
CCTACTTTTGACGCTTCAACATCGACACAAAAACACCATACCAGTTTTTTAATTTTAAAATCACTTAATTTACTTGATCTAACAAGCACTTTGACTAGTTTAACAGACGCTGTTCTAGTCTAGTACCTTTACAATTATGAAGATACCTTGTTCATGGCGCCAGAGGGAATCCTGTCCTTTGCAAGCGAATTTTTACGCTCAACAAGTATTGGCATTATGTTCAGAAAACCGGGCGGGCCTTCAAAAATTGAACTTTCGCCCCAACGCGGCTTTGAAGATTTGGTATTTGCCCAATCGCGGAACCAGCTTGAACAAATTTCAAACGAAAGATTAAAACGAATCCTACAAGTTAAAACCGGTGCGTTAATTAAAGATTACGTTAAAAGAATTAAGTCAGCAATTTAATCCGAAAGACCAAAACACTGACCGTCAATATAGCACCAGGTTCCGGTTAGCACCCTTGCCCTTCGAAGGATGTTTTGAGCATTGTTTTCGTCCGCCCCCCAAGCATTATATGGAAAAAGCTGCAGATAAAGAAGATTATTCGGGTATCCTTCTTTCATCAAAAATTCCCTTCCATTAATCTCATAATTCGGTAAGTTGAATTCTTCCAAGACTATCTTATTTCCGTTCTCGAATACTTTTTCAGGTATAAGTTCTTCTTCCGATCCGCTTGCGACTAATCTAGGTTTAAGTTTCTCTTTTCCATATTTAACGGTTATTAAATCAACCTGCCTATTTTTTAGGTAATTTAACATGTCAAAATATCCTATTGGTTTACCTTCTTTGGTAGTTAGAGTGTAATTTAAGTAGGCGTCTTGAACAGAATAAATCCTTTGCTCGCCGGATTTAATTCTCACCAGTGTTATAGAATGTGTTGCCTGAGGAAATTCGTGTATTATATCCCCAGAATCAATAACATAAGATTCGAATCCAAAAAGTCTATATATATCGGCTAAAGTGATAGCTGTAGCGGAACACCAAGCTCCAGCCTTTCCATTCCTAAAAATATAAAGCTTCTCTGCAGAGGGTATTTGATTTGCGGAAGAAACATTTAATAAATTTTCTATTCTTAGATTCTCATTGTAGAAGACCACAGGTACATTTTTAAAAACCCACTCTCTTAAAATAACGGCAATTTCAAACTCATTTAAATCCCCATCTTTTAACTTGGGGTTTTCGTCAACTATTATTTTAACAATTTCCCTATCAGATAATTTAGCTTCTTTGTTGTTTTCTGAGGATTTCATAAGGTGCGTTATAATTTGAGGGTTTTTTGCTATTTTATATCCAATAAACGATCCAAATAGTGAAACCACGGAACCGTAAAGACCCAAAAGTAATAAAGCAAGAAGCACTATAAGTAGTTTTTTTCTTATTTTCATTTCCACAAAGCATATAATATGACAAATTCTATCCAATGAAAACAGCACTGCTTCAAATTAATACGGTTGGACAAATACAATGGTAAAAATGGGAAAGACAGAAGAGGTAAAATTTAGAGAAGCGGTCCGAAAATATTGGGAAGACCCGACCACTATCTCCATTATTGACAAAAATCTGCATAAGCTAGAAATTGAAACGGTTTGCCGTTATCTTAAATCCACTGATGAATTGGTTGATATTGGCTGTGGTGATGGCCAGGCAACTGCAGTTTATGGCAAAAAAGTAAAAAAATGCACAGGCTATGAACTGTCCAATTTTTTGAGAAAGAAGGCCATTGTAACGATAAAAGAATCTGGTTTAAAAAATACCACTATCAAAGCCGGTGATATCTTAAAGATGAAAAAAATTCCTGAAAAGCCAGATGTGGTGGTTACACAAAGATTACTCATAAATCTAGCCAGTTGGAGCGAACAAAAAGAAGCAATCGAAAATATTTATGGGATGTTAAAACCAGGCGGTTTATACATCATGATTGAAAATACCAATGACGCTTATTTAGCTCTTAATGACATGCGGGATCAAGTAGGGTTGGACCCTATACCCATTCACTGGCATAATTTATTTTTCGATTACAACCAACTGATAGATTTTTTAAAAGACAAGTTTCAGCTATTAAACTCCCATAATTTTGGCCTTTATTATTTTTTCACCAGGGTCTATTCTCAAATGTTTCTATCATTTAGCGGTTTCGGGAAAAACGCGGTAAAAGACTCCCTCTTCGATTTATCCGATAAAGCAGCCAGAGAAGTTTTTAATAAATTTAACGATCATTTTCAAATAAAAGGTTGTCGTGCCTTAGGACCAATTCAAGTATTTGTATTAAAAAGATTAAATTAAAATGATAAAAAAAATACCTTGGTGGCAGCCACAAACCGGTTCCAAAGAAAAGGAATTCATTGAAAAAGTTTTGCTAAGTAACTATCCAAACGAGGGGGAGTTAACGTATCTATTTGAAAAGAAAATTGCAAAACTGGTCCATGCAAAATATGCAGTCGCTGTTCCCAGCGGTACTGTCGCCCTATTTCTGGCACTCAAAGCTCTTGGTATCGGTAGGGGCGACGAAGTAATCGTTCCAGATTTATGTTTCATCGCTGCACCGAATGCGGTGGATTTAACCGGGGCCAAATCGGTTTTTTGCGATATTGATCCCAAAACTTTAAATATTGATCCTGAAAGCTTCAATAAGGTAATTAACAAAAATACAAAAGCTGTGATTCCCGTCCACGTTAGTGGACGCGGCGCGGACATAATTTCAATAGTCAAAATAGCCAATTCTAATAATATTTATGTGGTAGAAGATGCTTGTGAAGCCTTCATGTCAAAGCACAAAGGAAAGTTTTTGGGAACATTTGGTGATGCCGGCTGTTTTTCATTTTCCCCGGCCAAAACCATTACAACAGGCCAAGGTGGAGTAGTTGTCACAGACAACCTTCAACATTACAACAGACTGAAAGAGTTAAAAGATCAGGGAAGACTGGCCAGGGGAACCGGTGGAGACGACTTACACAATACCATCGGCTACAATTTCAAGTTTACAAACTTACAGGCCGCTTTTGGTCTTGGCCAGCTTACTTATCTTAAAAAAAGGATAGAACGTCTGAGAAGTAATCATCGGCTATATACCAAAAACTTAAAGGGAGTAGAAGGTATATCAGTGTATGAAGCAAAGATTCAGGAAGGGGAGCTTCCCCTTTGGACTGACGCGTTCGTTGAAAAAAGAGATGAACTGGATCAATATTTGAGAGCCAACAACATAGATTGTCGTCGTTTCTGGTTTCCGATTCACACCCAAAAACCATATAGACAAACGGACAGGAATTTTCCCAACAGCACGAGACTTTCACCTAAGGTATTGTGGCTTCCGTCTGCATTTACTTTAACCGATTCTGACATTAGTTACGTTTGTAAACGTATTAAATCCTTTTTAGAAAATTCTAATGAATAAACAGCCCTTAGTATCCTTAATTTTGGTTGTTGAAAATGGCATGCCCTATATTAAACAGGCAATTAGGTCTGTCCAGCAGCAGACGTACGGGAATATCGAGCTGATTGTTCAAGATGGAAAGTCGACAGACGGAACGTTGGAATTTTTGCAAAACTTGACTGGAATAAAAAATATTCAGATTAAGTCAGAGCCCGATAACAGTCAGGCTGATGGATGGAACCGAGCACTAAAAAGATGTAAAGGGCAGATAATTGGTTCAATTGATGCAGATAACATTTTAAAACGAGAAGCACTAGAAATTATTACGAAGTTATTTAAAAAAAACCCTCAAGTTGCCGCAATCTATGGCACAAGCAAACTCATCGACAACTACGGAAAGGTTATTCAAAAAGGTAGAGGAAAAGAAGTAGTTAAACCATTTAATCTAATAAGGTTGATGCGTTGTGAACTAGTACCACCCTTTGCCTCTTCATTTTTTGACGCAATACTTTGCAAAGAAAAACTATACTGTGACGAAAGAATGGAAACATGTTGGGACTTTGATTTATGGTTGAGGTTAAGCGATTTACCAATTACTGCGACAGGATCTGTGCTTTCATACACTCGCAGACACCAAAATAGTTCGACCTGTCGACCGGAAAACTACGAAAAGTTTTGCCTAAATAAAATATACGCGTTAAAAAAATATTTATCTCGCTTCCCGCAGGACAAGCCACTTATGGCACTCTACCAATTTTCGGTTGCTGGAATATACACATGGGCGGCTGAGTCGATTTACGGTCTTGAGGGTACGTCTAGAAGATTTAATTACTTCGGCAAAAAGGCTCTATTCTTCGATGCCTACAGCGAGAGAATTAGTCAGCTAAAGTTATATGCGCAAAATAATGCTCCGCTTTGAGTGTCCATGAAAATAGCTCTGTTACAATTTAATGCAATTGTCGGGGATCTAAAGGGTAACGCGGCCAAAATCAAAAGATTGGCAACTATTGCCAAATCTAAAGGGGCAAAACTTTGTGTCACTCCAGAACTTGCCATTTTGGGCTATCCACCACGAGATCTGTTACTTCGGTCTGGTTTTATTGCAGCTGCATCGGACTTGCTACAAACGCTTGCTAAAGATACAAAATTCCTTCCGCCAATTATAGTTGGCACTGCCATTGCCAACAAAAATAAAAGTGGTAGGCCGCTTTTCAACTGCGCTGCTTTTTTAAAAGGTGGAAAAGTCCAGGAACTTTTCTATAAATCGCTTCTTCCAACGTATGACGTTTTTGATGAAGATCGCTATTTCGAACCGGCTACACAATCACAACTTTTAAGGTTCGGTGGTAAAAAGATTGGTATTTCAATCTGTGAAGATCTTTGGAATGATCGGGATTTCTGGCATAGGCCGCGTTACCATTTTGATCCAATCGAAAAGTTGGCTCTAGAAAAGGTAGATTTTATTATTAACCTTTCATCATCACCGTTTACTGCCGATAAACAGAAGTTAAGGGAATCAATGATTTCAGCTTCCAGCAACAAATATAAAATACCCATTATTTATGTAAATCAAGTAGGGGGTAATGACGATTTGGTATTTGATGGAGCAAGCCTTGCATTTGACAACGCAGGGAAGCTGCGGGTAAGAGCAAAATCTTTCCAGGAAGACATAATTGTTGTTGATGTGGATTCAGAAACCACAACGATAAACGATTACCCGGACAATAAAGAGGAACTTCTCTTTAAAGCTCTCTCCCTTGGTCTTGGTGATTATTTTAAAAAGTGTGGGTTTGAAAAAGCTTTAATTGGAATTTCCGGCGGAATTGATTCTGCTGTTGTGACTGCTCTCGCCCGTTTTGCTTTAAGTGCCAAGAATGTTGTTGGCGTCTTGATGCCTTCACCATACACTTCTTCCCAAAGTATTCTCGACGCGCAACATTTGGCCAAAAACCTTGGCATCAAAACTATTACTCTTCAAATCGACAAGCTTATGAAGAATTATGATGAGGCTCTCAACAACGCGTTTAAAGGGTTCAAAAAAGATACAACTGAAGAAAATATTCAGGCAAGAATTAGGGGCAATCTTTTAATGGCACTTTCCAATAAATATAAAGCCCTGGTTCTTTCAACGGGTAATAAATCGGAGCTGACTGTCGGTTACACCACCCTTTACGGAGATCTGGCAGGAGGCTTGGCGCCAATTGGTGATCTTTCCAAAACCCAGGTTTACAAATTAGCGAAATGGATCAACCGGGAAGATGAACTGATACCAAAAAGCATTATTGAAAGGGCACCATCGGCAGAACTTAGGCCAAATCAAAAAGATCAAGACAGTTTGCCAGCTTATGACATTCTTGATAAGATTCTTTCTCTATACATAGAAAAACACGAGGGGCTAAAACAGATAGTCTCAAGGGGTTTTGATGAAAACCTGGTTAAGAGAGTTTTGTCGATGGTAGTTAGCGCTGAATTTAAAAGGCAACAATCGCCCCCTGCTCTAAAAGTTACAAGCAGGGCTTTTGGTTCCGGATGGCGTATGCCGATTGCCGCTAGAAATAAATTTTTAAAATAGCTATGCAAACGATTTCAGTTGTCGGTCTTGGGAAATTAGGTAGTCCTTTTTTGGCTACCTGTGCTTCACGGGGATTTAACGTTATTGGCGTTGACATCAACAAACGTTATATCGACCTTATAAATCAGGGCAAAGTGCCGGTTGACGAGCCGGGTCTTGCGCATTTGATTTTGAAAAATCGCAAAAGAATAAAAGCAACTTCAAACTACAGTGAAGCAATAAATAATTCCGACATTACATTTATCATCGTGCCAACGCCAAGTACTAAAAATGGTGCATTTTCTAACGAATATGTAGTAAGGGCGGTTCGGGAAATCGGGAAAGTTTTGGCAAAAAAAGACAAGTTTCATCTTGTGGTTGTAGTCTCCACAATTATGCCTAAATCACTGAACAATGAAATCATTCCGGCGCTGGAGAAGTCATCCAGGAAAAAGATAAATAAAAGATTTGGCGTTTGTTACAACCCGGAATTTATTGCTCTTGGATCCGTTATTGATAATCTTTTGAACCCGGATTTTGTCCTCATCGGAGAGTCAGACAAAAATTCCGGCAGAATACTTGAGAGTTTCTATCGCAAATTCAGCGTAAACGAACCTCCAATTGTCAGGATGAACTTTATCAATGCCGAAATTGCCAAAATCGCCTTAAACAGCTATATCACTACTAAAATTTCTTTTGCAAATACGCTCGCCCAAATATGTGAGCAAGTCACAGGCGGTGATGTGGATCAAGTCACAGCAGCCATAGGGCTTGACACGCGGATTGGTAACAAATACCTTAAAGGTGCGATGCCTTATGGTGGACCATGTTTCCCACGTGACAATAGAGCGTTTGTTCACTTTGCTAAAAAAATCAAGGTCCCTTCGCCAATAGCTGCTGCCACAGATAAAGTTAATAGTGATCTGACACGTATATTGGCCGGAAAAATAAGTTCGCAGGTTCCGCCCGGCGGAAAAGTTGCTATTCTGGGACTATCTTATAAAAAAGATACAGACGTTGCGGAGGAATCGGCTGGAGTTAAAATTGCAAATATTCTCTCCCAAAAAAAGGCTAGCGTTTACGTTTGGGATCCCAAAGCAAGGAACACGGCAAAACCATTTCTTTCTTCAAAAGTGATCATTGCTAAATCTATGAAAGATTGTTTGGCAAGAGCAGATGTTATAGTGATAGCTTCCGACTGGCAAGAATTTAAAGGTATTAAACCCAGCGGCCTAGCAAGTGATGATAAAAGACCTATTTTAGTGGATTGCTGGAGAATGCTGGATCCGTTAAAATACAAAAATGTAGCCCAATATCGGGCTATTGGTTTAGAAAGCACAAAACTCTAAAATGTATAGGAATTTTTTGAAGAATAAAAAGATACTGGTAACCGGCGGAGCTTCTTTTATTGGGTCTCATCTGGTAGACGCCCTTGTTTCAACAAATTTGGATGTAAGAGTTGTAGACGATCTCTCTTCTGGAAATTTTGAAAACATTAAACACCACCTTTCCAATAAAAACATTGAATTTATCCAAGGAGATCTTAGAGTTACGGATGTTGCCAAAAAGGCGGTACGTGGGGTTGATTTGATTTTCCATTTGGCCGGTGATCACGGCGGTCGCGGTTATGTAGATCTTCATCAGGCTGGTCCTGCTACTAATCTGCTTCTCGACGGAAATGTTTTTTGGCAGGCTTACAAAGCAGGCGTTTCTAAAATTGTTTTCGCATCGTCGGGCTGCGTTTACCCAAATTATTTACAAATTGATCCCAAGAAAAAACTCTATCTAAAAGAAAATCAAGTGGGCCCGCCATATGACGCTGACAATATGTATGGTTGGGCGAAATTAATGGCGGAAATGACTCTTAGCGCATTTACAAAAGAATTTGGAATGAAATCAGCATCCTGTAGATTTTTTGTGGTCTATGGACCTCGCGGTAAGGAAGATCATGCGGTGATGGCAATGATTGCCAGAGCTTTTATAAAGCAGGATCCGTTTATCATTTGGGGTAACGGCAGGCAAGTAAGAAACTGGACTTATGTTGAGGATATTGTTAAAGGATTTATTCTTGCAGCTGAGAAGATTGATGACGGTACATCGGTTAATCTTGGTTCAGAGGAGAGGCTCACGGTTTTGGAAACAGTCAAGATGATTTTTGAATATATCGGACACAGCGCCAAAATAGAGCTGCATCCGGAAATGCCGACTGGTCCTGCAAATCGAGTTGCCGATAATAAACTAGCTAAAGAACTTCTTGGCTGGGAACCACAGGTAAAGTTTTCGGAAGGAATTGAAAAAACTGTTGAATGGTATTTCGCAACAAAAGACCGCAAGGAAGTAGCCAGAGATCTTGAAAAATTACTATCTGAACGAACCGGCTTGGCTGTTAAATCTTTCCCCAAACTGCCAAGTGAGTCTCCGCACACAGTTAATTTTTCATCCCAGGATTAGTTTTATCCTAAAAATACAAAGTTTTCTATTATAATAGTCATTGCGTTTATGTTGACATTATTCACAACACCTAAAGCGTTTACTGGGCATTTTGCGACCATTCAAGAAAATGCGATTGCCAGCTGGTGTAAGCTTCGTCCTGAGTATCAAATTATTCTTTTAGGAGACGAGGAAGGAATTTACGAAATTGCACAGAAATACCACATTTTGCATATACCAAATGTAGTAACCAACGAATTTGGAACACCGCTTTTATCTGATATTTTCAAAAAAGCTTATGCGGTAGCTAAATTTAATAAACTTGCCTTTATCAATTGCGATGTTATTTTGACAGAAGATTTCACTAAAGCTATTAAACAAATTAAACTTTCTAGATTTTTCTTAACCGGCAGACGTTGGAACCTTGATGTTAAATCAAAGATTGAATTTAAAGATGGATGGCAGGAGAAACTTAAAAGTCGCGTTTTAAAAGAAGGAAGATTAGACAGATTTGGCGCTAACGATTATTTCGTATTTACCCCTAAAATTGATTTTGAAATGCCAGACTTTGCCCTTGGCAGGACAGCTTGGGATAATTGGTTGGTATATAAGGCAAGATATCTAAAAATCCCTGTCATTGATGCGACGGATGTTGTTTGGGCAATTCATCAAAAACATGATTATTCACATGCAGGGGGCTACCAGCAAGTTTGGCATGGTCCGGAAAGCCAAAGGAATCAAGAACTCGCAGGGGACCGCCGAAAATTCTTTAATGTTAAAGACGCTAATTACTTATTGACCAAAAATGGGCTGAGAAAACCAAATTTGACATTCCCAAGCTTAGTGCGAAAAATTGAAACCGCACCTGTGTTGACACCTGAAATTACTTCTATTATCTATCCGCTTATTTTCTCGATTAAAATGTTCAAGTTTATAAGAGATAAGTCGAAATTATCCAAATGAAAATTCTTCTAATCAATAAATGGGTTGCAGGTGCTGCGCCCGGCCCCTTTTATTATCCAGGGACATGGAGTGATACTTATGAGCTTGCTTGCGCCCTAACAGATTTGGGTCAAGAAGTTGAGATTTTAACAACGAAAATTCAGGGGCCTCATGTTAAGAGATTCCAGAAAGAATTTGGTAATGTATTGAGGCAAAAGGGTATCGTCCATCATTTTGCCGGTAGTCATGTATCTTTTGGAAGAGGCTATGGTAGTTTTCGCCTTAGGATGTTTTTTGATGAGCTGAGAGCGATTAGAAAATCAAAACCTGATATTGTCCAGTACATGCAATTTTGTCCATCATTAATCTATCATTTTATCAAAGATACGCCTGTTGTATTCTATAGCTGTTATTTCTTCGACCAATACCCCAAAGACAAACAAGACCAGCAGAATTTGTCTGACATCTGGAAAGAGCGTGAAGAATTCAAGCTTTGGGCAATTTTCCAAAACACACTTTTTGCCATAATTTCCAAATTCTGGGGAAGTGTGGCTCTGGATGATAGCCTTAGGCGAGGCGCAATTGTCATCTCAATGCACCCCAAAGGCTATGAAAAGTTGAGAGAAAAGTTTGGGTCAAAATCAAGAATATATCTCGTCAAAAAAGGTGTTAACCAAGTCAATTCTCAACTTAGTAAAAAAAGCAGGAATGGCCAAGTGATAGTTACTTTTATAGGGACAACCGTAAGCCGCAAGGGAATTTTTGATTTATTAAAAGCGATAAAGATGGTTCAGAGTAAACAAAATGTAAAATTATTTATAGCCGGGTCCGGGCCAATTGCTGCGGTCACCAAGCTTAAAAGGCAGATTTCAACTTTGCGCGTGAATGCCAAATATTTGGGCCCTATCGACTTTACTAAGAAATGGTCTGTTCTTTCTCAATCGGATATATTTTGTTTACCGTCCTATCTGGATGCTTATCCATCAGCCATTTTGGAAGCGATGGTCAAAGGAATACCGGTTGTTACCACAAAAGAAATCGATTCCCCTATTGTTGACAACGTATCTGGTCTTCTGGTTAATGCTGGGGATATTCAATCCTTGGCTGACGCTATCGAAAAACTCGCCAGTAATCCAGACTTAAGACACAAAATTGGTCGAGAAGGCCAAATAGCTGTCCAAAATCTTACCTGGCCTCAACAAGCACGAAGTCTTGTGGATTTGTATCAAAAATTTTTATATTCGCCAGCAAAACACCGTAGACTATTAGTGCATAAGTGAGTGCAAAAGCAAATACATACTTCCGAAGACTGAAATATTTTGCTCTCTCATGCAAACTTGGAGGAAATACCTAGGTCTTTATGGCCTTGGAAGTTTATCAAAATAAAATTGACAAAGCGATCTATAAAATTTACTTTACTTTTTGCAATACTTGTTGATTTTCTATTGTGGCAGTTATTGATTCCAATTTGGCACTTTCCGGATGAACAGGCCCATTTCGGCCAAGTTGCATTCAGAGCAGATCATGGAAGAGTTCAAAGATATCACGAACTTTCTACTAGTCGTGAAATCTTTGTATCTGAGAAACTTTTAAGTACCAAACGAGACGGTATGGGTAATAATCGCTTTACGTATCATCCTGAATTTAAAATTGATTATTCAAAAACCTATGAAGGGCCACACGAAGCTCGAATAAAGTCTTTAAATAACTACAAGGATCGAACAACGGAGGTTCTGGAAGAATCCACCCGATACCCCTTGCTTTATTACTATTTTGCCAGCAATGTCTACAATCTTTTTAGAGACAGCGACATATTTATAAGAATTTATGCTGTGAGGTTTTTTTCATTGGTGATATTCTTTGGAACTATCGTTACTATTTTTGCAATATCAAGGTTTATCTTTCCCAAAAATTTTCTTATGCAAATTAGCTTAACTAGCATCATCTCCTTTATGCCGATGTTTATCTTTTCATCGGCGGGCGTGACATCTGACGGCTTATTCAATTTGTTATTTATGTTGGCAATTTATCTTGTTGCGAAAGTTACTTTTTACAAATGCTCAATAAAAGATATTATAATTTTGGCGGTTGTGATTTTAGCCGGCATTGGCACAAAACTCCAATTTCAAATCATTTGGCCGATAATTGCTTTTGCTTTGCTTTTTATTTTTTGGCGGCTTAAGTTTAGAAAGAAACTGATCTTTTTGGGGGGCTTAATTGTTACTATTCCCTTAATATTGATAACCATCAACTTTCTGCAATTTTTTGTTAATGGTCATAATTTTCCTCAATTCAAACAACTTATAAGACTGCCTAACATTCCGGAAACCGAGGGTTTGCAGTTGAAGTCTTCGACAGAACTTCCGTTTACCAGTTACTTCATTGGTGTTTTACGCCGCACTGTGGCAGAAACTCTACCCTGGTATTTTGGAGTTTACAAATGGTTATCCTTAACTTTGCCGCCGATTGTTTATAGGATTATAAATAGAATTTTGATGCTTTCGATTTTGGGACTTTTAATATTGATTTATAAGTCTATAAAGAAAAACAGATTTGACCTGCAAATAAAGATGCTCATTTTTCTTGCCTATGTTGCAGTAGCGTATTTTCTATCGATAGCCATTTTCGATTGGTTTTTTATCAGAGGCCATGGTTTTTCCATTGGAATTCAGGGTCGATATTTTTTCCCGACAATTGTCGCTCACATTGGTTTAATTTTTGTGGGCTTACTAACTCTTTCTCCAAAATCTTTTGAGAAGTACGTTGCCGCAATATTAGTCATCGCAACCATCATCTTTAATTATTTTTCCCTTTATTGGGTGGCCTTGCACTATTATGATTTGAGTTCTTTTGATCAGTTCATTACACAGGCTAGTCAATACAAACCGGAAATCCTCAAAGGTTTAGTGCTCGCACTAATTATTCTAGCGGCTTTAATCTCAACAGTCTTTTTTGTCTATCAATACTTAAAGTTATCCTTTAAGACTAAACCAGTTGAATTTCCTTAAAAAGTTTTTAAAAGATAAAATTAGAGCAGTTCGAGACATAGCGTCTCCGCGAGTGCCGAGAACAGGACTTGAACCTGCACGCCTTGCGGCACACCCACCTCAAGGATGCGTGTATACCAATTTCACCATCTCGGCTCTTCTTGTGGGCAAGAGAGGATTTGAACCTCCAAGAGCTTACGCCCACAGCGTTCTGAACACTGCGTGTCTACCGTTTCACCACTTGCCCTTACTTTTTAGCGCTTGCCAATTTTATCACAGAGAAAAGTGGAAATGATATTGCATTATCGTTTCCACTCAAATCAGTTGACACACGAATTTCCACATGTAATATTGGATCTCGTAAATGCCTAAACGATTTGGGTTATTATTTCTTTGGTTTCCTTCAACCATATTGTTCCTACTCCTTGCTCTGTTTTATTTCTACACCTACAGCCATCCGCTCATTTTAGGCAGTAAAACCTCTTCAAAAGTAGCTTACGAAATTACCGAACCCAAAGACCTAGAAAGCCAAGTGCTGGGAGTAGAAATAACCGACAAGCGACCATTTGTCGTTGCCGATTTTTTGAAAAGTACCCCGCTGGAATCGTATAGCAGTTATATCGTCGAGGTTTCCGACAAATATGATATTGATTACCGGCTTATCCCTTCAATTGCCATGAAAGAATCCGGCGGGGGAAGAGCAGCGCCAACAGACAGTTTCAATGCTTGGGGTTTTGAAAACGGCAGAACCCGTTGGGGTTCTTGGGAGGAGGCCATTGACAATGTAGGTAAAACATTAAAAAACCGCTACATCGACCGCGGATTAACAACACCGGATCTGATGATGCCGGTATACGCCCCTCCGGCCATGGAAAACGGTGGAGGCTGGGCCAGAGCCATAAACAACTACTTCCACAAAATGGAAAAATTCCTCAAGAGCATCTAACTTCACCACTGTCATCCCCGACCCGCTTCGCCGAAGCGATAGCGAGGCGAGCCTGATCGGGGATCCAGGAATCTACTAGTACTGGATTCCCGCCTTCGCGGGAATGACATGAATAATATATACTTTACCCATGGATTTACGCTTGAGTGCAGCTATTTCAGTCGGCAAATTTGTCAATTTTCTGACAAATTTGCAGGGCGGAGGCGGCACAGCAGCCCCCGGACTCTACGCTTTAAAAATCGACCCCAATCTTGTTGAAAAACTTTCAGGCAAAATCAAAAATGGCGCCATTGTGATCGCCGGCACAAATGGCAAAACAACCACCGCCCGTATTACCACAGATATCCTGGCCACCGAGTACCAAACAATTCATAACCGCCAAGGTTCCAACCTTTTGCGCGGCGTCGCCTCGACACTTATCACCAGTATATCTATCGTTGGAAACATCAAATCCGATTTGGCTATTTGGGAGGCAGACGAAGCCGCCTTACCGGAAATCGTAAAGCAAACCAAACCTAAAACGATTGTCCTACTAAACCTTTTCCGCGACCAGTTAGACCGTTACGGAGAAGTGGAAACCATTCGCGAGAAATGGTCAGAAGCTATCTCTACCTTACCAGCAGAAACAAAGCTTATTCTTAATGCTGATGACCCCAGCGTTGCTTTTATTGCCAAATCTTTTAAAGGAAAACCCGTCTACTTCGGCGTCGAAGAGAAAAAAATAGATCTGCCAATAATTGAAAATGTGGCCGACGTACGGTTTTGTCTTAATTGCGGTGCACCACTCAAATACGATCCAATCTTCTCTGCCCACCTGGGCCACTGGTCCTGCCCAAAATGCCACTACGATCGCCCCAAACCGTCAATAAGCGCAACAAATGCCAGATTCAAACCCGATCTCTCAACACATTTGGGTTTGTCGATTGCCAATCGTCAATCGACCGTCGACTATAAACTGCCCGGTTTATACAACGTCTACAACGTGCTGGCAGCTGCTGCTACTGCAAAATTACTTGGTATCGACGACAAACAAATCATAAAAGCTATTGAGGATTTTCAGGCTGCGTTCGGTAGATTCCAAAAAATGGATATAAAAGGTAAAAAAGCGGTTGTTTTCCTGATCAAAAACCCTGCAGGAGCAAACGAAGTAATTAGAACTATCTCGCCGCTAAAAAACGTCAGCCTGCTCACAATCCTTAACGACAACATCGCCGACGGTCGCGATGTTTCGTGGATCTGGGACACAAACTGGGAAGTACTCAAAGGCAAATTTAAGTCGATAAATACATCAGGCACCCGCGCATACGACATTGCGTTGCGCTTGAAATATGCAGATATGAACAACATTAGTGTTCATGAGGATATAAACACCTCATTTCAGGAGTCTTTAGACAAACTGGGCACTAAAGATACTCTTTTGATATTACCAACCTACACCGCTATGCTCGAATTGCAAGGAATACTAAAAAAGTACGGAGGGGCAACATGGCACAAGCAATAATCAATGTCATTCCCGCGAACGCGGGAATCCAGTACCCAGCAGATTTCTGGATTCCGGATCAAGTCCGGAATGACAAATCTAATCTATGAGAGAACTCACGCTGAACATTTGTCACTTGTATCCCGACTTGATGGATACATATGGCGACAAAGGCAATATCATCACCCTGATACAACGATGCAAATGGAGAAATATCGACGTTAAGATTACACCCATTAGTATCGGTGATTCATTGGACTTTTCCGCCAAAGGCGGACCAGCCTCTGGCTGGGACTTGTTCTTCTTCGGGGGCGGGCAGGACAGAGCACAAACTGTCGTGGGTCCTGATCTGCTTAAAAAGTCCAACGATTTGAAATCAGCAATCGCTAAAGGCGCCGTTCTGCTTTCCATCTGCGGAGGTTATCAATTGCTCTGTAGATATTTCAAAACGAAAGAAGGGGAAGAGATAAAAGGTGTTGGTCTTTTTGATGCTTACACGGTTGGTTCGAATGACAGGATGATCCAAAACTTGCTAATCGAAATTAACCCCGCTTTACAAGCAAAAATCTCTTCTTCCTACCATCCTACTATCCCACCATCCCACCATCCTGTTTCCCAACTGATAGGCTTTGAGAATCACAGTGGCAAGACATATCTTGGAAATAGCGTTCAGCCGCTTGGTAAAGTCCTTAAGGGTGCGGGAAATAATGGTGAAGACGACACAGAAGGAGCCATTCACAAAAACGCATTCGGCTGCTACCTTCACGGGTCACTACTTCCTAAAAACCCGCACTTTGCAGACTATTTAATTTCCAAAGCGTTGGAGCGAAAATATGGTCAAATCGAATTAGAGCCTCTGGACGATACTCTTGAATGGCAAGCCCACGAAAAGGCCGTAAAAAGAAACAACTCTTAAATTATAGTGTTAATTGTCAGTAGAAACGGAAGCCAGGAATCAATATTAATTTCTTAACAGATATGCAGAAGGCGCGATTCTTCCAAGTTCATTAAATACAATAGTCTCCACATTTCTTATTGCTCTTTTTTGAATTTCTTGTGTTGTTTCGCCCTGTTTTATTTCCCCTGCTGCAAGCCTCATGAATTCCGCAATAGAATAAGTATTTCCATGGATAACTCTGTACTTTTGAAATAGATTATATCCTGCTTTCCTAGAATAATCCTGTAATCCGTCGATTTCAAATGCGACAAAGTGAATGCCAAATCCCGCGACACCTTTTTTTGCAAGAGTTGTGAGCAGTGCCGTTACAACTCCCTGCTCGTCTTTTATAAGATTTGGTTCCCGTGTTGCATTTGGACTGATAAATACCAGACCGCCATTTTTAATTGTTTCTGCCGATTTGCTCGTATATTCCCGGAAGCCGTCACCCTGCTTGAGACCCTTTGGATTGCCTTTTTTATTTGCCCGTTTCATGGTCTCAGTTGTTACAACCGTTGTTAATTCTACCCCTGCAAGATGAGCCATTTTTACAAGCCCCGGGAATGTTTGGTGTTTGGCAATTGGCCCGGACATTGGAACGCTTCTGTACCCACGCTCTTCGGTCGTATCATTGATGGACCATACAGGATCTGTTTGGCAAAAGTGCATGCCGATGGTAATTGCTCCTTTTTGGTTGTCCAAAAATTCGTGCAAGAGGCGCGGAAGACCGTATTCTACAGCCATAACTGTCTCGTTTCTTAAGAGAGGATAATGCAGTGCGCCGCGGATAACCGCTTCGCGGAATACCCGCTGACCGCTGTTTATTTGTGTTGGTTTTTCTCCGTAACGTTCACTCATATTAAGATTGTGGATTGTATCATAAAATTATGGAAGACAGCCAGCTCAAACCCAATCTTACTGGATCATTAATTTCCAGTAGAGCCCAAAAAAAGGTTAATCCTTGCCGATCAAAAACTAAACTAGGATGTAGGTTCCGGGGGTAAAAATTCTTCTCCGCCGGAATCCGTTTCCGGCAAAGTATAACCGCTCTTTAACCATTCGACATAGGTACAGCCGGTAGCAACTCTATTTTCACTATCCCATCCGGAAGTTGAGCACTTTTTCATCTTTTTACCGCTGCTTGTTGTGTAAAAAACCAGTTTTTTACCGCACTGGGGACAATCCTCGTCCAGTTCTTGCGTAGTTCCGCCTATCCATTCCACAAAATCACAACCCTCGGCCTTTTTTGTTTCTTTGTTCCAAGTGTTGGTAGAACACTTTTTCATCTTTTTGCCAAAGCGCGACACAGCCAAAACAAGAGGCGAACCGCATTTCGGACATTTTTCATCAAGTTCTTTGGGTTCAACTGCTAGCCACTTAACAAAAGTGCAGCCTTCTACCTTTTTTGTTTCCTTATTCCAGGAACCGCTGGAACACCTTTGAATTGGACGGCCGGTTGGAGTTTCGGAAGGCTCCTCTAAATTGGCACCGCATTTAGGACATACATCTGCCATAAAAATTAATATATCAGAAATTTAGAAAAATTACTTGAACAATTGAAAATTACTTTAATCTCGTCCATAATGCTTGTATGCCATCTTTACAAAAGCGCAACGGCCATGGCCACTTTATCAAAGCAAGTCAACTCTCCAAAGTTGAAGTTTATAACCCCTTAAAACGCATTACTAAGCTTCTCAAGCAAATTGAAAGACAAAAAGCTTTCAGCTTTAAACTCCGAAGCAGCCTTGGTATCTTTCTTATTGCGATGGTCCTTGCTTTTGTTGGCGCCTATGGCGGTAGCAAAATCCTTTGCAGCCGCAGCATTCAAACCCATGTCGGCTTTCTCAAAATATTAAACTATCAACAGTCCGGGCATCTTTCCTTCCTGGAACGAATTCCTTACCTTAGCAATTATGTTTCTTTACCTAAAACACCAACAATAATTCTTATAGACAACCAAAGCCACGTCATTCACTTAATTTCCGAAAATGGAGTTAATCTTTTGTCTTTTGCCAACCTTCCTGTTTTTGCAACAGGTAGATATAATTCATGCTCTCAAACCCTGAAAATTTTCTCACCTTCGGGAATCGAAAGAGCCCAATAGCGTCCACTCGATATTTTATTCGCAACTATCTGTTCTGGTGCAGAAGACTCATCTTATTTTGAACTCCTGCATCAAATACTAGATCATTTCGTCAAGTTAATGCAGGATTACCAGGCTGAGGAGGTTGAAAGTGAATTCTAAACCACCCAAAGCGCCGTTTTCATCTCAGCTTCATGACGAGAACACATTTTATCACAGCGTGAAATGAATGTTTTAGTAAATCAAGGAGAAAATTGAAATTGCATTAAAAACTAATGATAGGTTAGAAAAGGGCTACCCCCCCCTCTTTTGGCAAGGGTAAAGTGTAATCATTTGGCGACTCGTAATTTTAAAAAAAGAGTTATAGCAGATTTTCTAAGTTTTCCTTCAAAGCCTGAGCGAGAAGATTTTCAAGTTTGGTTAAATTACCCTTGTCTGCCTCTTTCATGGCTTTGATATAGTATCCTCTATCTTTTTTTGTGCCTGCTTTAATTTCCATGATCGGTAGTTCCAAGTTTAAAAGTAGCAGGTTTGTTAAAACCCGGGAAATTCTTCCGTTGTAATCTTGAAAAGGATGAATCCAAACCAATCTATGTTGAAACCAAGCCAGAAGAGATATAACTTCGTCTAAATATTTTTCCTGTTCGGAAGATGATGGAAGATGTCTTAGCCTCTCAGCAAGATCATCACACAAACTTTTTACCAGCGGAGGAAGTTCATAGTATGAAGGAGGAGCATAGGTACCTACAGTTACCTCAATTGATCTAAATTTTCCTGCCCAATCAGGAAAAATGAATACAAAACCAACTTTGTGAATATCTTTGATCAGATCAGGAGTAATCGGAGGTTTTGCGTCACTTATCTTAATAATGTACTCTAAGGCTTTCTTAATACCTTGGGCCTCCAAGGGAACTAATTGGGAGCGTGAGACAATACCAGGGGCAGTTTCTTTAAAACTTGTTGCTGATTTAGGCTTAGTTGATTTTGCCACAATACATCATATTGGAGTTATTCTATAGGAATAAAGCCTTGGCTTCTTTTCTGGTAATTGGATCATCTTCAAGCCTCATGGTTCTAAAAAGCACTTCTGGAAGAAATTTAGCAATATTTGGTTTTTTTCCCATAACAATATAGCGTTCTTGATATCTTTTAAACGCCAGCACAAGACCCCTATTTTTGACAACAGTTTGCTTAGTCATACCCAATGATTATACCAGATTCCAGGCAAGATGGTTTTAAAGGACTGCACCCCTCTTTTGGCAAGGGTAAAGTTCTTTGAGACAAATCAATGGGAAATTTAGCGCAGCTACCATTAATATACAAAATTATTATGATATAATCGATTAAATTATGGAGAATGGTAGGCGACCAGAAACTGCCCCATTAGAAGGCAATACATTTGTAGATCAAGCTCGAAAAGCTTCGTATGAAGTAGCTCATCAAAATGGTGACGACAATTTCTACAGACTTCGAAATCTTTTTGAAATAAGCTCAACTCTCTCGACGGGAGGACTAGATTTAGAAATTGATCCCCGTGATTTATTACAACAAACAATTCAATTAAGAATTGCCGATGGAAGCCAGTATGCGCCTGATGCTTATATTCAGCTTGAAGCTTCAGCAAGAAACGTAGCTGGAGACTTAAAAGGGGCAAGAGTACGTACAAACGAACTTAAAAAAGAGCTAGAACACGAAGAGACACATCATGTAATAGCTCTTCATTTGGCAAATGCAAGACTTGCATCAAGATTAGGCGAAGACCCTACTCGTGACCTTGGAAGGGCATGGCGTATATCCGGCAAGGATCACACTTTAAAACAGCTAGAAAGGCGTCAGATTGCGGAAGCCTCATTTGATTTGGGATTGGATCCAAAGATATATTTTAATGCGCTAGTCAAAGAGGCATTAATAAAAGCACCTAAAAGCAGATTAGAAATGGAAGGTTTAACTGAAGTAGCTGCATCCCTTGCCAGATGCGGTTATTTGGATGAAGCGGTTGATCTCATGCGGCATTTTGAAATGGAAAGGTCCTCAAATATACCCATGGAAAATACCATAGAGATTGCAGGAAGGCTTATTGATGCAGGAAGAGTTGATGATGCCCTTGAAATTTCCCGTAATTCTATTTGGCCATTCGCCAAAGCAAAAATAGCATTAGCAATAGCTCGCAGTCCCCATATGAGCCTTAAAGTAATTCATTCTATTGGGGGAGACGTGAAGCTAGCGCTTGAGCCTACAGGATGGGGTTTGAACCGTGATGGTGAAGTATTTGCAGAATGGTGCCAACTTACTCGTCAAGATCCAATGGCACATATCCCCGATCATATTAGAGAAGCAATAAATGGAAATGATTTCATGGTGGCAGAAGACACAACGGAAACATTTGCTAGGTTCGGGAAAATTCAAGACCTTTTAGGGTTAAATTCAACGCCTACTTTCGAACTTGCTTTCCAAGCGGCAGACAAAATAATTCCTGAAGATCCCCAAATGAGATCAAACATGGATGTTTATCAGCGCTATAACGGCCTTGTGGATATAGCTACGAATGCTGCTATTGGCAGAAACCAAACAATCTTTGACCGCGCGCTTTCAGAAGTTAAAAAAGTAGGAAAGCATGAATCTGTACCAAATCCAATTTGTGGTTTAGATCTTGATAGGGAATTTATTATTTCTGAAACAGCTCAAAACCTTGCCGATCAAGCAGTGGAACTTTCCAAAGCCGCTTAAATCCACAAATTAAGAATAAATTCAAGGGTTGCACCCCTCTTTTACCAAGGGGAAAGAAAGTGCCCTTAGGTAAATCGAGAGGAAAATTAAAAAAGTTATTTCCTAATCTTTTGGAGTTATCTCCAAATCTCTTCTTTTTTCTGCGAGTTTTTTAATATCTTCAATCCAATATGCATGCCATGCTCTATTTCCATTTCTTTCTAAATAAAGTCTTACTATTTCATCGGCTTCAGGATGTGAGTTGAGAATATCTGCAAAAACTACTCTATCATCTCTTCCCATCGGTGATTGTTCATAACGATTAAATGCATCTACTACTCTATCAACTGATGTGGTGACAGCGCGGCGAACGGCGGTTTGATGCGCAAGGTCAAATAGTTTATCTCTACCAACGGAGTAGGATGATACCGCTTCCATAAAAACAAACGGGGCTTCCATTTGCATCATTCTTTGCTCACGGAGTCTTGACAGAAACTCTCTTCTTGATAAATCATGACCGTTAATCATTAGTTGGGCTACGGCCAAATCTGAAGCCAGAGGCAGTCTTGCCCTAATTACTGCGTTAAGTTTTGTCCGATCTTCAACGGGTATACCTTTCGGTGGGATAAAGGTCACAATTTCATCTATTTCTTGTTTTGCAATAGCGTAAACATCTACAGGAGTAGATAGATCTCTCCCGGAGAGCTCTAAACCTTTTCCCGCAATGTACTCTTGAGGTGATGACATAATTAGAGGATTATATAATTTCTACTACAAACAAGCAAACTATTATAGGTCAGATTCGATTTTTGCGCCCCTCTTTTGGCAAGGGGAAAGTGCATTTTTCCCCAATATCAAGAGGAGAGGATTTGAACCTTTTTGAAGTTGAAATTAATTTAAATTTAAAGATTAAAGAAATAGCTATTCCAAGTGCTTTAACGATTAGCTCATTATATCAAGCTGTTTGCACCTTTGACACAAGTGCTATCCAGTCTTGTGCCGAAGAGAGGATTCGAACCTCCACGGGTTTCCCCACACGTTCCTAAAACGTGCGCGTATACCATTTCGCCACTTCGGCGCGAAACTCCACTGATTTTATCATGATCACGTTGCTAGGTAACAGGTAAAGTTGTAAATTGGAGTTAATGCCCCGGATTCTGTATCAAGTTAGACCCTTTAGGGTCGCATGGCTCTGTATATTATGTCGTAAGTATTATGTAACAATCGCACTGCTCTTTGCGGCTTTCTACATACTACCTACTACACACTACATACTACTTGCTGCCACGCCGCTGGAAACCGCCCAGTCTGATTACAACTTCGAATTTTCCAAGTTCCGAGACGCTCAAGACAAATACACCAGATCCAAGCAAAGCTATATTTCTTTTAAAACCGCTGCGGCCAAAGACCAAGCATACATCGACAGCAAAGCCTATCTTAACCAAGCCATCAATCTGGAGCTTTCATATCTTGCCCTCATAAACGAATACATAAACAGCCTGCAGTGGCAAAACGATAAAACTCACCAGCAAGTCGTTGCCGCTCTCCAAAGCCTGAAAACCGCCTATCTGCAACAAGAACAATCCATAAACACCAGCCAAACGCTTGAAGATTTACAATCACAAGCCACAAGCCTTTCACAAAAACAGCAGCAAGAAATAGACCCGGCGGTTTATTGGATTATCGTCAATTTGGAATTGACCCGTGCCCGGCAACTCCAAATGGAGTTTGAAAAACTAAGCACCAAGCTCGGTCAAAATCAAAAAGCTTTTCCCAACGCCACTAATCTTTCAAACTGGCAATCGGAAATCCAAAACATCTCCAAAGCATCGCTAGCTCAGATTCAAGAAGCCCAAAAACAAATGGAACGGATGACACCGGAACACACTACCGAATGGGACACTCAAACGATCGCCGATTTCGCATCGCTTTCCAGAAAAGAACTCAAAAAAGCCCAACCGTTTATCAATCAAGCCGCAAAATATCGCTAACATGGAACCAGAACTTTTAACCCGTAACTATCAACCACCGCCATCACTAAAACAAAGGTTGGTCAATTATGTGCAAAACTTAACCCAGAAAAACAGGGGAGTAGTGGTCAAGCTTAAAAACCCTAAAGTCCTGACCATTATCGTTCTGGGCTTAATACTTCTGATCGTTTTTATCGCAATTGCCGCACTCTCCGGCACCAAAAGAAATAAACCAGTCCAAAACCTCACAGAAACGTTGATTATCACCCAAACCGCCTTACCAACACCGACACCAAAACTTAGCGATATCGACCTACAAGTACAGGATTTTAACAAACAGCTAGAAGATAACCAGCCATATTCTGTGATGCTTAAGAAACCTATAGTAGATCTTGATCTTAGCTTCGAAAAGTAGTAGAATCGCCTTATGAAACCGGCCAGTGCGATCAAAAAAGCCACAATTGGCGCCTTTGAACCGTTTGAAGAACTAGGCAAAGCCGCCAAACCTTTTGGCCAAGACATGATGAAGCAGTTTTTTGGCAAAGACTTTGGATCTTATGCTGAGCCCGGCGTCCCAAGCAGCCACAGCCAAACGATTGCTCACTCAGAACTCGAAGAGGCCCGCAAGAAAAACCACCTTCAGAAAATCGATCACAATGACCAAGACCAATCAAGCGAAGAAGCTATTCGGATTCAAAAAGTCATGGCCGAATACCAAAAACATGATTCAAAGACAAACAAAGAACAAAACCAGTTTCACGAAGAAGTGATGACCATGCAGGCAGAAGTCGTCAGGCTAGCCAAAGCCGCAGGAGTCGATACGAATGTTCATCTGGAAACCTCTCCCAAAAAAATGGGGTTGATGGACTTAAAACGCTTAACTTCCATTATTCGCGGACTACGCATTAAGGCTGAAAATTCTAAAAGCGGCCAAGAGATATCTTCGCAACGCCAAAACGCCAAGCGGGGCACCGGCATGATGGCTTGGGTTTCCGGCAACCAAGGCAAGATCCACGAACAAGGCACGATGCAATTACAAGGTTAATAATCTTCCTCTCGCGTAATTGTCCTGAGCGCAGTCGAAGGGCAGCTGCAAGGCTAATCATAAGTATTAAGTATTGATTATTTCCCCTTATTCTCCTGTCCAGTTTTTGTCCAGATTTTTCGGGTTTTATATGGTACATTGCGCGCAATATGAGCGTTGAAGGAGCAATAGGAGCTGCGGGATCTATCGGATCTGCAGCCGCGATAGGATCCGGAGTTGGATCCGCAATAGGTGCATCGATCGGACCTTCCATAGAAATCGGAGGGGTGGGTTCGTTTGGGTCAACAATATCTTCATTTAGTACAACCATTGAAACAGGGTTAGGGACAACATTTTCCCCGGAGTCGTTGTCCGGAGGCATGAGCAAATCGATTGGCATGGACGAAATTATGAGAACAACTGTTCCTCTTTCGGTTAGTGTGGACAGTTTCAATCCGGACCGTATAGTACCCGGCGAGCCGCGAATGGTTTTCGATCCAAGGTTGTTTTCGATAATGGCAGAACCGAGTCTGTCCTCATCCAAAATTGCCAGTGAGCCCTTAGAAGCGGTTGCCCCGAGGTCTCTCCTCGATGCAACTCCCTCGAGGAGAGACCTCGATAATGTTGAAGCGCCAAGTGGATCCGACCTCGCTGTGCAAGAAGCGGTCGCCGATCGAAAATTTACAGCCCTTATGGCTCTACAAATCGCCGAACTTTTCCGCGGCGAACCGGAAGCTCAAAACTTTTGGACAACACACGTCGAAAATATCGTGGAAGAGACCGACGCCAAGCCAGAACAAAATCCGGAGCCGGTTGCTGTCGACATATACGCACCCAAACTAAGCGTTTTGGCGCCTGACATGGAGCCAACCATGCAAGTTTCCCCTTCAACCGAAACCGAAGAAGCAGTGGCAAGTACAACCCAAATAGCCGTCCAGGCGGATTCTTCAGACGAAAATGCAGCGCCTCCAAGCAATTTCGTTATCGAAAATACGGCAGAACCGGAAGAACCAGAAACGCCCGAAGAGGAAGACCCGGATTGGAACGTCTTCAAATTACACAAAGCCTGGAAAACAGCCAAAGAAAGCCTTAAAAGAAGGGCTGAGTTGGGGCGAAAGATTGTAAATAGCGCTTTCTCGCATGAAAATCCCATGCCTGCGAAACAAATAGCGGCCGAAGCAGCCTTACTGGACATTCCCGATGTCTTTGAGACTAAAAAGATCTTCACCGGCGATTTAAACTATCCAACAGTCGAGTACGATGTAGCGCTTAGCGCCACTGCGGCGGGGACTTCTTATGCCGCCGCGGATCACGCAGTGCAGAAAGTCATCTACAGTAAAGCGCCAACAGAAAAACACCAAGTATCTGTTTTTGAAGAACAAGTTAAAGAATCGAAACTAACGGGGTCCGTCAAACAACTTGCCGAAGAAGGCGCAAAGGCGATTGTTTTGCTCAAGCAAAAACACGTTTGGGAAGCAGCCAAGAGAAGAATTGGTATTCACCCGGTTGAAATAGAAAAAGCGCCCAAAGCAACAGCCTAAACAAAGTCTGTGGACGGTACAGGATTCGAACCTGTGGCCTTTACAATGTCAATGTAACGCTCTAACCAGCTGAGCTAACCATCCAAATCGTACAAGTGATTTTACCTTAAAGATGACATTGTTGAACAGCCTTTGTGTTTGTCATACAATATACTCATGGAAGGTGAACAAAGACCAACAGATCAGCCCAAAAAATTAAGAATGACCGTCCCCCGAGTGCGCCCTGACGGCCGGGTCGTACGCACTCCGGTCGTTGCCCAAGCGACACTCGAAGGTGGGGTAGATTTTCAGGCAAATACCGGCGGCGTGTTAAAACCCTTGGGCGGAATCGAAGCCGAACGTACCCAGGCTATTTTGACAGACCGAATAGACCCCAAAGTCGCGGCAGCTGCCAGGCGCCAACGGGCGGCTATTGGCCGCCATTACGCCAAACGTAATCTCCCTTGAATCTGGATAAATTCCCCAACATTGCTTAGAATAAAACCATGGACGAACAAAAGGAACAAGATCCTAACTTCGAAAGTTCCGGCCGCTATACTTATTATTTAAAAAGCAAAAAGCAAATAATCTTGAACAATTTTTTGGGAGGCATTGCCTGGGGCATAGGTACATTCATTGGTCTTGGCGTTATCGCCGCCATAATCGGCTACGTTTTTAAACAGGTAGACGTTGCCGCTGCTCTTGCCAACTGGCTTGCCAAAATCGTATACGATACTCTTCAGCAAATTCCTCCCACAAAATAAAAAATGAAAGACCACAAAGAAATCGGCAAAGAATTGGAGCTTTTTTTTACAAACGACGTAGCCCCCGGAGCACCTTTCTGGCTGCCCAAAGGTATGATCCTTTTTAAGGAACTTGAAAAATATATTAGGGAGCTAACTTTAAAAGCCGGTTATCTGGAAACTTCAACACCAATAATGGTAAAGTCCGAAATTTTTAAACAGTCAGGCCACTGGGTTAAGTTTGGTGAACACAACATGTACAACCTTATCTTGTCAGACGAAGAAACCGACAAGCACCCTGTTTCCTATACTCTGAAACCCATGAATTGCCCTGAATCCACAATCATATACCGCTTCAGACCCCGCACGTATAAAGAATTACCCCTGAGACTTTCAGAGCTTGGCCGCCTGCACCGCCGCGAAAAGTCGGGAGAAGTGAATGGCCTTTTGCGTGTGAGGCAAATCACAATGGATGATGCCCATATTTACGCGAGAGAAAATCAAATCTCAGACGAAGTTTCAAACATTTTGGATATGATGGTAGCTTTTTACGGCAACTTTGGGTTCGAATATGAATTTAGGTTTGCAACCAGACCCGAGCAAAGAGCCGGAACAGATGAGATGTGGGACAAAGCCGAAAAAGGCCTAGAAAGCGTGCTGAAGAAAAAAGGCATAAAAGCTTCCGACAAAAAAGGGGATGGTGCCTTCTATGGACCCAAAATTGATATGCACATTAAAGATGCCCTTAATCGTGACTGGCAGCTGGCAACCGTTCAACTGGATTTCCATATGCCGCAAGCATTTAATCTTGAATACATAAACGAAAAGGGGGAATGCGAAAAACCCGTTATGATTCACAGGGCTATTTTTGGATCTTTTGAACGCTTTATCGCCATATTAACTGAGCACTATCAAGGCGCATTTCCATCGTGGCTTTCACCGGTACAGGCAATCGTTCTTCCAATTACCGATAAAAATATGGCCTACGCGCAAATGGTCAAGCAAAAACTCGAACTAAAAGGTATCAGGGTCGATGTAGATGAAAGAAATGAAACATTGCAAGCCAAAATCCGTGATGCCGCCATGCAAAAAATACCATACCTTCTAATCGTTGGCGGCAAAGAAGAAGCGATCGAGTCTGTTGCTGTTAGAAACAATGAAGGCAAGGATGAAGGTGTCATGAAGATAGAGCAGTTTGAAATAAAGATACTTTTGGAGATTGAAAATAAAAGCTGAACCGTGATAAGATCACATTCTGAAAACTCGAAATCCGAAGCACGAAACTCGAAACAAATACGAATTCTTAAATTTTCAAAATACAAAAGGTTTTGAACATTTAAATTTTAATGTTTAGAAAATTGTTTCGGATTTCGATATTCGAATTTCGAATTTTTAAATCTGGAGGTTAAAAGTAAAAAGACATTTTCGCCTAAATCACCAAATAAATGCTCCCGAGCTTCGGGTAATGACCGAAGACGGGGAACAGCTTGGGGTAATCACGCTTTCGGCTGCTTTAACTAAAGCTCAGGAGCTCGAAGTAGACCTGATCGAAATTGCCCCCGAAGCCAAACCACCGGTTGCCAAGTTAATTGATTTTAAAAAGTTTAAATACTTGGAAGACAAAAAAGGAAAAGAGGCGCGCAAGAAGACCAAAAACACAGAATTAAAAGAAGTGCGCTTTTCACCATTTATCGGTGAACACGACCTGCAAACCAACTTGCGCAAAGTAAAGGAATTCTTGGGCCTTGGCGATACCGTAAAAGTGTCGATCGTTTTTAAGGGTAGACAAATGACCCACCAAGAGTTCGGCCCGAAGCTCTTGGAAAAGATAATGACCGATCTTGGACTCGGTGCAACTCAAGACCGCCAAGCTCGCATGGAAGGCCGCAGATATGTTACAGTTATCCGCGGCAACAAAGCGGCATTCAAGGCAGAAATAGCCAAGCCTGATAGTGTCATTCCCGCGAAAGTCATCGACACTGAGCAAAGTCGAAGTGCGGGAATCCAGAAAGAAGAGAAGATCCCCGATCAAGTCGGGGATGATAAGGAAAAAGATGGCCAAGCAAAAGACGAAAAAAGCAGCTAGTAAAAGATTCAAAATTACCAAAAACGGTAAGATTTCGCGCGGCCGCCAACTATCCGGTCATCTGAAACACGCCAAGTCACACTCCCAAAAAACTCGCTACAAGACAGGCACAACCGTCAGCAAACCGGAGATGAAGATCGTGCGGGAACTGTTACCATACAACTAAAGTCAGCCCGAAAGTTGAAACGTTGCTGTTAATAGCTTAAAATACACAATCTCTTAAATTTTAAAATTCAAAAATTAAAATATTTATTGAAAATTGTAAATTGTAAATTGTAAATTATTTAATATGCGTGTCAAGAGCCCAGAAGCCAAAAAACATCGAAGAGTCCTAAAACTAGCCAAAGGCTACCATTTAGGCCGTCATAACCTGTTTAGGGAAGCCCAAACAGCGGTTATTCATGCCGGTGTCGATGCCTACCGCGGACGCAAAGAAAAGAAACAACAATTCCGCGCACTCTGGATTGTGCGCCTTTCCGCCGGATTAAAACCGCACAATATTTCCTACAGCAAATTCATCCACCAGCTCAATGTTAAAAAGGTAGAACTTGACCGAAAAGTTCTTTCGCAAATCGCCCTCGAGGATCCCAAATCCTTCGACGAAATCGTCAAAAAAATCATCTAATCTCAATTAGTTCTCGACTCACTACGCTCCCTCGAACAGTAAAGATAAATTTTCAAGGTTCCTCCTTGCAAGGGCCTGCCTGTCGGCAGACAGTTCAACTGACTGCAAGGTGGAACCTTAGAAAATTTTCCGCGACACTTGATATAATCTCCTCATGGATCCAAAAGTTGCCGAGGTGTTAGAACAAGCCGAAAAAATAATCAGCTCTTCCCAAAACGCCGACCAAATCTACATAGAAATTTTCGGCAAAAACGGTATTTTTACCGCCCTTGCCGGGGAGATGAAAAACATATCACCCGAAAACCGCGCGGCATTCGGCCAATCTCTCAATGCTGCCAAACAACAAATTGAAAAAGCGCTAACAAAAAAGCGTTCGTCTTTAGTCGTTAGTCGTTCGTCGACTCAATCTATCGACGTCACCGCGCCGGGTAAAGCCCAAAAAATCGGCCACCTCCACTTGGTAAGCCAGGCCATCGAAGAAATCGTGGACATTTTCAAAAGACTCGGGTTCACATTACAAAGTTATCCTGAAGTAGATTGGGACTGGTATGCGTTTGAATCTCTGAACATGCCCAAAGACCATCCGGCCCGTGACGACTGGGAAACTTTCTTCGTTAAATCCGAACGCAGTGCAAAATATGGGCAGCAAGTCTTAACACCGCACACCAGCAACGGCCAGGTCCGGGAAATGGAACGAACCAAGCCGCCGATTAGAATGCTCAACATTTCCCGTTGTTACCGCCGCCAAATCGACGTTTCTCACACACCAATGTTTCACCAATTCGAAGGGCTCTATATCGACAAGAAGGTTTCAATTCCCCAATTAAAAGGTACTTTCGATTTCTTTACCGAAAACTTTTTCGGCAAGGGAAGAGTAACCCGTCTACGCCCTCACCATTTTCGTTTCACCGAACCTTCATTTGAAGTCGACATTACTTGCGGCGTGTGTATGGGTAAAGGCTGTCGCATGTGCAAATCAGGCTGGCTGGAGCTTGGCGGTTCCGGGATGGTTCACCCCAATGTTCTGAGATCCGGCAATCTGGACCCAAAGATTTATAGCGGTTTTGCTTTTGGGTGGGGAATAGAACGCACCATCGCTATGAAAACGGAAATCCCAGATATCAGATTGCTGTATCAAAACGACCTGAGATTCTTAGAGCAATTTTAATGAGAACTTACTACATACTACTTACTACATACTACCGACTATGAATCTACTTATTCCGCTCAGCTGGCTTAGAGATTACTTAAAAACAGATGTTACGGCCAAAACCATCCGTGAACAGTTATCTCTGTGCGGGCCGTCAGTTGAACGTGAAGAAAAAAGGGGCGAGGATACCATTTTTGATATCGAGGTCACAACAAACCGCCCGGATGCTTTTTCCATCTACGGAATTGCCCGTGAGGCTAATGCTATTTTGGATTGGCAAAAAGCCAAAACCATACTTGTTCCGCCATCCGGCATACACGAAACAATTACACCCCAAACAAAACAGCTACTTAATCTCGAAATAAAAATCGATACCAAACTGTGCCCACGTTTTACAGCCGTAGTTTTGGACAATATTAAAATCGCGCCATCCCCAGCACTTTTAAAAAACCGTTTGGAAGCCTGCGGTATCCGCTCAATCAACAATATTGTCGACATCAGTAACTACGCGATGTTGGAGCTGGGCAACCCTATGCACATGTTCGATTACGACAAAATCCATGAAGCGAAAATGACTTTGCGGGAAAGCCGTAAAGGGGAAAGCCTGCACACGTTAGATGGAATCAACCGTAAACTTCCGGAAGGAACAATTGTTATTGAAGACGCAGACAGGCTAATTGACCTGTGTGGAATCATGGGTGGTGAAAATTCGGCAGTTTCCTCACGCACCAAAAGAATCATTGTCTTTGTTCAAGCATACGACCCGGTTAAGATCCGCAAAACAACCCAAACCCTTGCTTTCCGCACAGATGCCGCCTCCCGATTCGAAAAAGGAATCGACCTGGATAGTATTCCGGAAGCGCTGTCACGAGCTGTGAATCTGTGTAAAAAATACGCCGGAGCCAAAGTCGCTTCAGAACTTATTGATATTTACCCAAACAAACAGAAAAACATTTCTATCGAACTATCCGACTCTAAACTCTCCAACTATCTCGGTATCGACCTTAAGCTTACCGATGCCGCCAGGATTCTTAAATCCTTAGGCTTTTCAGTCAAAACCGGGAACCAAGAACTCGTAGCAACACCACCGCACTGGAGAGCTGCCGATGTAATAGACGAAGAAGATCTGATCGAAGAAATTGCCCGTATCTACGGTTACCACAATTTGCCGTCAGAATTACCTGTCGGCCAAATCCCGCAGGAAGATGAAACAGATCTTTCACGCGTTATTAAACTTAAAACCGCCCTCAAATATCTGGGCTTAACCGAAACAATGGCGTATTCGATAATTCCCGCCGACTGGTTAAAACTTACAGAAATTAAACCTCAGGATTCGGTCGAACTTGCCAACCCACTAAGTTCCGATTGGCAATTCATGCGCCCATCGCTTTTGGTTTCACTTGCCGATGTTATCGCCAAAAACCAAAACATGCGCACCAATATAAAAATCTTCGAAATAGCCAAGACCTATTCAAAAAACGGCAATGAGCTGCCAATCCAGGAATTAAAAATAGGTATTGTTTTGCAAAATTCCAACTTTGAACAAATCAAGGGTATCGTTGAGAATCTTTTTGAAGTCTTAGCCCGTCCTCTTGTCGTCATTGCGAGGAGCGAAGCGGCGCGGCAATCTTCTCTTTTAGAGCCTTCCTTGTCTGCCATTGTAAACAGTCACAACAAAGAAGTCGGAACAATCGGCATCCTTAATCATAAAGTTGCACAGTACTTTGGAATCGATGGTCAAACAGCGGTAGCAGAGCTTAATCTGTCCACTGTCTACCAGTTACCAGCTACCAGTAACTCCTACCATCCCATACCCAAATTCCCGCCGATAATCGAAGATGTTTCAGCTATTTTTGCAAAGGAAACACCGGTTGCCGAAATCATCAAAACCGTAAGCGAAGCCGGCAAACCACTGGTTAAAAATATCGAAATCCTGGATATTTACGTGGATCCCAAAATCGGCAAGGATAAAAAGTCCGTAACTCTACGTCTTTACTACCAAAAGACAGACGGTACACCGACAGAAGAGGACGTCAAACCGATTCGTGAATCAGTCTTGTCGGCACTCGAAAAATCCCTCTCCGCCCAAATCCGTAAGTAAACTGATAGTAAAACTCTTAAGGTCGGTCCTTAACGGATGGTACGTTAAGGACCGACCTTAAGTTACTGTCAGAAATTGTGAAATATAAACAAGAGGATTTTACTAGAGAGAATTATTTGCCCGAAGTCGCACTTTCGCAAGCAGCTTTGGCTTTAACATCCGAAATCGAAGCACAAAGAGCCGCATTAGGCACGGTGCCGGAATTACCAGTCTGTACGGGGGCAATCGACTTCATCGAAGAAATGTCTGTAAACTTTACCGTTGTAGGCGGTACGAGTTTTGAAGTATCCACCGTCCAGCCCGAGCACTTCATATAAATTATTTGCTTCCTGAAATGAAGATCCACGCTGCGCCACTCAAATTCTCACAGGTTCTACTCTTGTACTGTCGGTCTAGTTGTACTTTAATAGATTTACTGCCATGGTCTGGAAAATCTTACTGCCAATTCTTATCGCCGCGTCCATCATCGCCGGCATCGTTTACTACCAAAACACCAAAGCGCCCAAGACTGCGCCGCAAACTTCGCCGTTACCCGTAGCTCAATCCGCACTCCAAACGTACACCAACACTAAGTACGGATATTCCGTTCAGTACCCAAGTGTTTGGGAAACCCAAGTCTTTCCGGATACTCAAACCGGCGCCAACTTTTTCCTCAAGGATAGCGGCGGCAACTTCCAGTCGACGATTGCCACCATTGCCGTTCAGGACAGATCGGGGAACGGTTACGGTATTCCGCTTGCCGAATACGCTAAGATTGCCGCTTCTTCGGAAATTCAAAATTACGGTAAACTGGATTCCATAAAGGAAGTTAAAACCGCTTCCGGATTAACAGGCTACGAAACCAGATGGATTGTCCAATCAATATCAGTCCTGGACGATAATGGTAAGTTGGCGCCGATAACAACTTCGGCATCCCTGCCGATCACTTATTTCCAGATACCCGGCGATGACAAACACACCCTACAGGTAACACTTGAAAACAATGAATACGAAGGTGCCTACAACAACCTAATCCGAACGGTCGCCTTCGCCCAGTAGCTCTCTGCTATAATCTAAACCGTCATCCTGAACTCGTATCAGGTTCTAACACTGTCATTCCCGCGAAAGCGGGAATCCAGAAAGAGGAGTTTCGCTTCGCGAAATCAGCTTAGTGCTGGATCCCGAAATAGTGCAAGCTTGCGCACTATTCCGCGCATAGCGCGACATCAAGTTCGGGATGACAATGGGAGCACCCAACAATGAATCTATTTTTAGATATCGAAACCGTTCCTGCTCAACAAGACCAACACGCAGTTCTGCGTGAAATTCACGCCAAAAAACTCACCGATGGTAAAAAAGTCGACGGTGATTTTGAGCAGTACCTGGCCGCCACCAGTTTTGACGGCGCCTTTGGTCGCATTATCTGTATCGGCTATGCCATAGACGAGAAGCCCGTAGAGGTTTTCTTTGGAGAAGAAAAACAAATTCTAAAAGACTTCTGGGCCTTAGCCCGTGACCAAAGACGTTTTATTGGCTTTAATAACATGGATTTTGATCTCCGTTTTATTTACCAGCGTTCGATTATCCTTGGAGTTCAACCAACCCTGAACTTAAATTTTGCCCGTTACCGCAACGACCCGATTTACGACATTATGCACGAGTGGAACAAATGGTCCATGAAATCCAGCATTTCGCTGGACACTCTTGCCAAGGCCTTGGGCATCCCCAGCAGTAAAGGCGGAGAGATTGAAGGCAAAAATGTGGCCAAGGCTTATGCCGACGGCCGATTGCCTGAAATTTGTGAATACTGCAAAAAAGATGTCGAAGTCACCCGCGCGATTTACTACAAAATGATTTTTGCCGAACAAGAAAAACTTCCGTTTTAAAAAAATATGGAATTAATCATTAGACCTTTAAAATTAGAAGACTACGAACAAGTCAAAAACATCAACATCTTAACCCAAAAACAATATCTGGGCGAAAACTGGAACGAGAATGAAGAACAATTAATTTCCAAAAAATCGGAATTTTCAACAAACGTTGATACGGGTTATTCATTAGTTGCGCAAGCAGATGGAAAAATTGTCGGATTTCTTTTTGCACACGAAACACTCCCGTTTCTGGGGACTCTTCACATAAGACACATTGCCATACTTCCTAAGCACCAGGGACACGGGATAGGCGGTAAGCTTTACGAAAGACTCGTAGAAATTGCCGGAGCCAAAAATATTCAAAACATTGAATCTTATATAAACGACGACAATCCAAACTCTCAAAAACTTCATAAAAAGGCCGGATTCAAGCTGAGAAAGTGGTGGAGAGGGGAATTGAAAATAACATGAGCCTCCAAAAACTAGAAAGAGAAATCGAAACAATCAAGGCTCGCAATAACCGTGTGGAAAAAGATAAAGCATGGGAAACAAGCTGGACAAGAAGAATCGCTATTACAGTATCGACTTACCTCGTAGTGCTTCTTTTCTTTTCGGTAATTCACACAGATAGTCCATTTCTAAGCGCACTTGTTCCATCCATTGGCTTTCTACTCTCGACTTTGACTATCGACTTCCTCAAGTCCCGGTGGCTAAAGCACCAAGTATAAAGTTTATTTCTAACTGAGTTACGGACGAGGTCTCTCCTCGATGCAACTCCCTCGAGGAGAGACCTCGTTGACTCATATAAGCCCTGACATTTAGCCCTTAGCTCCGCAGCTCCGTCTCGAAGCAAGGAGCGCAGGCTTCGACCACAAATTAATATTTCAATTCAAGGCACGAAGTGACTTGCTGAAATTATATTGTCGAAGCCTATAATACTTGACTAAAGACCTATAACATGCTATACTTGCAGATTCAAAGTATGGAAAGAGCGATCAATCCATATTTAAATACATGGCTGCCCGTAAACAAAAATCCACCCCCAAATACGGCCTTAAAGAGAAGGTCGCTGCATACGCTATAGGTCTTGCGTCCATCGTTCCTATGCCCAACAGCACAGCTGTGGCCCACGACAACTCAATCTCAGAACAAGCTCACGTTGAAGCTGCTCCAGATACCGAAAAACACACGGTTGTGGCCGCTTCCTACCAAAACGAGGTTCAAGACGATCAAACCCAGCTATCTACAGTCGTATCTGTCGAATCTCAAACACCCACAGTAAGCGAAGAAGCAGAAGCTGCCGTTCAAACCCAGCCACAAGCAGAAGCTCCGGTGAGTCAAGACGACGATGCCGTTTGGGACAATCTGGCCAAATGTGAATCTGGTGGTAATTGGCAGATCAACACCGGTAATAGCTTCTATGGTGGTATTCAGTTCACGCAAGGCAGCTGGAATGCTGTAGGGGGATCTGGTCTACCTTCCGATGCTTCCCGCGAAGAACAGATCGTGCGTGGTAAGATGCTCCAAGCCCGAGGTGGCTGGGGTAACTGGCCGGCCTGTTCATCCCAACTAGGCCTACAATAGGCTCAGCGTAGTTCCGCGTACAAATCTGCGCACCTCTGATATACTAAGCTATGACCAAGATTACACCAGATCAAGCCAAGAAAAAGCTCACCCCGGAACAATACAACATTTGTTTTCTTAAAGGCACGGAGCCGCCATTTTCAGGCATTTACACCGATATTTTCGACAATGGCATGTACCACTGCGTCGTTTGCGACACGCCGATCTTTTATTCAGACTCCAAATTCCACAGTGATTCAGGCTGGCCCAGCTTCGACAAGCCTGTAGACGAGAAAAACATCAAATATGAGGATGACGATACCATGGGCACCCATAGGGTCGAGATCATCTGTAATAACTGCGGTTCGCATTTGGGCCACGTTTTCGACGACGGCCCCACGGCGACCAAAAAAAGATACTGTATAAACTCCCTGGCGCTCGAATTCAAGCCAAAAAAGTAATAAGATCTCTGTTATACAAGTGAAAAAGGCTTATCTCGTTCCTGCAGCCGTGTTAATCGTCATTGCCGGCACCTTTAGCTGGCAATTTTTTTCTAAAAACAAATTTGCGTCGCCGACCAGCATTCAGCCATTTTTCTCTCCCACACCAAAGCCTCTATTAAAGTACACAATAGAAAACCTTGGTAAGACCAAAATTGAGTCAAGCCAAATCAAAATAGGGGACGAGATAAAAGATGATCCGGCCTTTATGTCGCGCTATTTCTTTTTCAATGTCGACGGTAAAAAAATAAGCGGACTTATAAACCTGCCAAAAACGCCGGGCAGCCATCCGGTGATTGTCATGCTTAGGGGATATGTAGACCGTGAAATTTACACAAGCGGCATTGGCACGCAAAGGGCAGGGGAAGTGTTTGCCCAAAACGGTTTTATCACCCTGGCACCCGACTTTCTTGGTTACGGAAAATCGGATCAGGAGGCTGGCAATTCCATCGAATCCCGCTTTCAAACTTACACAACAGCTTTAACTCTTCTTAATTCCATTCCAAATCTAGACTATGCACTAAGCACTATGCACTTACCACTCCAATCCGATGCCAGTCGCGTCGGAATATGGGGTCACAGCAACGGCGGGCAAATCGCTCTAACTGTTTTGGAGACAACCGGTAAACCCTACCCGATAGTTCTTTGGGCGCCTGTAAGCAAACCTTTTCCTTACAGCATTCTCTACTACACTGATACCTACGATGACCACGGCAAGGCATTACGAAAAGTAATTGCGGATTTTGAGAAAGATTACGACATCGAAAAATATTCACTAACCAATTATTTTGGAAAGATCACAGCACCCATCCAGCTACATCAGGGAACAAGTGATACCGAAGTGCCTCAGCTCTGGTCAGAAGCATTGGTAGAAAACCTTAAAAAACTAGATAAAAATGTCGATTACTTTGTTTACCCCGGCGCAGATCATAATTTACTCGGCGGTTGGCAGCAAGCTGTCGACAGGTCGGTAGCTTTTTATAAAGAAAACCTCAAAGTCGAACCTTGAAGGGATTCACGTCAAGACCACGTCGATCAAAAGGTCGGACCTTAACGTACCATCCGTTAAGGTCCGACCTTAAACATAGCTTGGACACCAAAACCCAAACAAAACCAGGGCTTTCGAGTCTGCCCTGGCTTTTTTTAAATTTAAATCTATTACTTTTTAAGATTTGCTTGCCGGTACGGCACTGTCAGGATATACATTTGTAGGCAGAGGTATTCTACGCACCAGTACTCCTTCAAAAAGCACTGTACGCTCAACCGCCACGCTAAGGTCAGGAGCAACGACATCCTCAGCAATTAACTCAGCCCGACTCTTACCCGGCCAGCGCGTCCGGATCCGGCCTAAACAACCCCCGATTAAAACCGCTTAGCCTAACGCGCTCTTCATCACTCACAATGCCATTATATGAATTTAGTAAAACCCTGCTTGACCAAAACCTGACAACCTTATGTCAATTGTCAATGGTCAGTTGTTAATTGTTGTTCTTAATCGTGCCAGTCTTCACCTACCGAAACCTCAATCTCTTTTTCGCCCTCTTTGCCCGCGTCATTATAAGCCTTAACTTTTATTTTATGCTTGCCGTTACTTGTGGAGAAATTAAATTTATACGGCCCGTTGGCATCGGTTTTGGTGTCATGTATATTGCCGTCAACATAAAACTCCACTTTTGTAATCTTTTTACCTGTGGAAACATTGGCCTCCGTTTCAAAAGGGGAGTCAACCTTGTGATGATCTTCGGGGTGGGAGATACTGACTTTAATATCCTCCGGGTTTTGATTAGGCTGGCTGGTTAACTCCTTCGGCGGTTTATATTTATCGTCACCCTGACTCTGCGCCCAGGCATCGATGCCTTCCTGCCAGCGGTTTTTACCGTCGGTGGAAATCGGATCGAACTCGGTAAACACATAATAGTCTTTGCCGTCCAGGGTCTTTTCCACCAAGCAGTCCCTCGTCGGCTCTGTACCCTTGATGAAATACTCGCTTCTTTTTGGCAAATCACGACAAGGCAGTCCGCCGCCGAGAGCGTCGATTTCCAAGGCGCTGACATTGTCCGGTTTTGAAAAACTCTCGTTCTTTTTGCCGGCTAAGACTGCTTGCATGATCTTGCTCCAAATTGGCGTCGCCCCCGTCACCCCGGAAGCGATTCTGGAGTCCATAGTCGAATTGTCGTTGTTGCCAACCCACACACCAACAACATATGAAGGTGTGTATCCAACTGTCCAATTATCTCTTTTATCATCCGTCGTTCCCGTTTTTACGGCAACCGTTCTGCCGGGAACATTCAAGAAGGAGCTCGGTCCAAAAGCAGCGCTCCTGGCGTTATTGTCGGAAAGTATATGGGAAATTAAAAATGTAATGTCCGCACCCAAAACATTCTTACCCGCAAAATCCTTCTTTTCTTCCAGAACTTTTCCGTTACGGTCTTCTACCTTCAGTATTGAAACCGGTGTATGAGCAGCACCATTGGCAGCTAGTGTTCCATAGGCGTTGGTCAGATCCAAAAGCCTGACCTCGGCACCACCCAGCGTAACCGCTAACCCAAAACGCTTAAGGTTGTCATCTGATGGTTCCAAAGTGGTTAAACCGGCGTCGTAAGCCGTCCGTAACATGTTTTTAACACCAACCAGGGCCAACATCTTCACCGCCGGAATATTGAACGAGTTTCCCAAGTCAAAACGTACTTGCACCGGTCCGCGGAAGCGACCGTCATAGTTAACCGGTTTGTAGGGTGGCTGGCCAATGCCCCCTGGGAATTCCGTCGGCACATCCATAAGAACAGTCGCGGGGGTGTATCCCGATTTAAATGCTGTCGCGTATGTAAAAGGCTTCAAGGCAGAACCGGGTTGACGCAACGCTGTTGCCACATTGACCTGACCATCATAATTTTTATCAAAATAGTTTTTGGAGCCGACCATGGAAAGTATTTGGCCAGTTTTAGGGTCCATCACAACTGCCGCACCGTTACCCACTTTATAGTCCTTCAAATCTCCAATTTCGTCTAAAACAATTTTCTGAGCTTTATCCTGTAAATCCAAGTCCAGTGATGTGGTAACCCTCAAACCACCTTGCTCCACAAATTTTTCCCCATAACGATCCACCAACTGGTCGCGGACGTAAAAAACAAAATGCGGTGCCCGTATGCCGCTTTGATTACCGGCAAATTTAACATTGGGGATGGCTTTGCGTAACTGTTGTTCCTGAAGACTGGTAATGTAACCATCCTCACGCATTCTGCGCGCCACCGCATCTGCCCGATCGATATATGCCTTAGGATGAGTTCCATAAGGGGAGTAAAAAGAAGGGCTCTGCGGAAGCCCGGCCAAAATCACGGCCTCTGTAAGCGTTAAATCCTTCGCTTCCTTGGCAAAATAAGTTTGGGCAGCCGATTCTACCCCCCAAGCAGTTCCTCCATATGGCACTTCGTTGAGATAAATTTGCAAAATCTCATCCTTGTTATATTTGCGCTCGACTTGAATCGCCAAGATAAATTCCTTAATCTTGCGGGTCACAGTCTGCTCCGGAGAAAGCAATGTATTTTTGACAACCTGTTGCGTAATGGTGGAACCACCCTGCAAATTTCTAAACACAAAAATATTAATAAGCGACCTTAAAATACCCGCCGGTGAAAAACCGCTATGCTTATAAAAATCTTTGTCTTCCATAGAAATTGTCGCCTGTTTAACGTAGGGTGGTAATTCTTTCCACTTAACCAAGGCCCGGTTTTTGTCGCCATAAATGTCGTACAGCAGTTTACCTTTACGGTCATAAATTTTGGTGGAAAGGGAAGCATCGCGGGCCGTCAGTTTGTAAGGAGAGGGGAGATCTCGGGCAAATACGATAAAAGCAAAAATCGTACCCACAATCATTGCAACAAGCCCAAAAAAAACAACTGTGGAGACTAGTCCAAAAAACCTGACCCAAAAACGTCTTTTATTAAAACTGCTTTGCTGTAAAAATGGGTGATTGGAACTGCCCGAAGAAAGCTTGGAAACCCGCGAAGTAAATCTATGTTTGGTTACACCCCGAAACTTCATTTAGTTAAGTACCAGTCACAAGTCATGATTATACCAATTTGAGCATCATAATTGCTATAAACCTCCAAGATCTAAAAGCCTTACTTGCTTTACCGCCAAGTTTACATGAGCGCAGAAAACAGCTAGAATCTTAGTGTGCTTTTACATCTTGAAAGTATGTATTCGCATGCTGAGTCAACCAACAACTTAAAAATTTACGGTTTTCTGCAAGCGAATATAAAACTGCATCTTTTGTAAGATCATATTTATGCTTAGTCTTGACCAAGTGTTGATCCGTGGGGTCGACAAAATCTACCCCGATAAAGCAGCATTAGAAAAGTTAGCAGGTTCAAGAAAAATCCGCGTTTATCTTGGTGTGGACCCAACCGGCACCAGACTCCACCTTGGTCACACCATTCCGCTTCGCAAACTTAATGAATTTGCCCAGCTAGGTCATGAAGCGATTCTGTTAATAGGCACCGGCACCGTTTTGGCAGGTGACCCTTCCCAAAGGGCTAAAGCAAGAGAAAAAATCACCCAAAAAGAAATTGACGAGAATATTAAAACCTGGACAGGGCAGGCAGGCAAGGTGATTGATCTATCGAAAGTTGAAATTAAACAAAATGGGGAATGGCTCTTAAAGCTCAGGCTTTCCGATATTATAGAAATTGCCTCACATATCTCCGCAACCCAGCTTTTTAAACGCGACATGTTTCAAAGAAGAATCGACGCCGGAGACATCGTCTATTACCATGAAACTCTTTATCCGTTGCTTCAAGGCTACGATTCTGTAGCTCTTGATGTTGATCTGGAAATCGGCGGCACCGATCAAACTTTCAATATGCTAATCGGCCGAGAATTAATGAAAAAAATGAAAAACAAGGAGAAGTTCGTATTAACCACCCCTCTTATCAATGGCACAGACGGAAAACCAATGAGTAAATCTTCCGGTAACTGCATCTGGCTGGATGATTCTCCAAACGACATCTATGGAAAAATTCTCTCACTACCCGACAGCGAAATCGAACCTTACTGGACCAATCTTACGGATCTAAAAAGCGATGAACTAAAAAACCTCAAACCACTCGACGCAAAGAAAAAGCTAGCCTTTGAGGTCGTCAAACAACTAAACGACGAAAAAACAGCCCAAGGCGCACAAGAAGCTTTTGAAAACACTTTTCAAAAAAGAGAAACACCGCAAGACGTTCGGGAAATAAAAGTGCCGGATGGAACTACAATCACCGATTTGCTAACAAGTAATGAAATTATTGCCAGCTCAACTCAAGTTAAAAATCTTATCCGCGAAAAAGCTATTGAAATCGACGGCAGTATCGCGGATAATCCAAAAGAACAAGTTAAACCCGGCCAGCTAATAAAGGTCGGCAAAAAGACGTTTATAAAAACAACTTAGCTTGTCATCCTGAACGTAGTGAAGGATCTCTTTGATACAGATTCTTCGTTTCACTCAGAATGACAGGAAGAACGAAATGAAAGAACATCTTAAAAAACTGCGCCCCCGTAAAAGACACCTGCGTTACGTCTGGAAAGGCTTGATACTCCTCGTTGGCCTGAGCATGATCATCGGTCAAATTGCCTTTTACGCCATCAGCGGCAGCCGTTAATTCTACCTGTTATCTAAGCTCCGCCAAAGCGTGCGGGACGCATAGCTTTTATAAGGTGACCATTTTAAAACCAGCTTTTCGACACGCTCTTGAGAATAATCCGGCAGTTTGTAGATTTTTTTAATGGCATTGTTAAGCCCCAAATCTCCGTGAGAAAAAATGTCTTCGCGTTTTAAGGTAAACATCAGAAACATTTCCGCCGTCCACCGACCGATACCTTTTACTTTCACCAGTTCCGTCACCACTTCTTCATCCGCCAAAGTTTCTAGGTGGTCCAAATCCAGCTCCTCGGCTTTCACTTTTTGCGCCAGATCTTTGATGTATTTAATTTTTGAATAAGAAACTCCAATATCGCGAATCTTTTCGTCGGACAATTTCAATACGGCCTGCGGCGTTATCTTTCCGTCCTTAAACAACTTTTTGAATCTGGCAAAGATAATATCTACAACCTTGCCCGAAAGCTGTTGGCCGATAATCGAATCAACAAGATTTACAAAATAATCTTTTGTCTCGCGGTTGGGCAAACTTTGCAACTCGCCAACTGCCATCATCACCGCATAAAGTTTGGGGTCGCACTTTTTGAAATGCTTCAAAACCTTTGGGGGCATCACAGAGACAATGATACAACGTCTCTTCGTCATTCTGACCCCGCATTGCGGGGGAAGAATCTCGTAAATAGATCCTTCGCGGGGTTTATCCTGAACTTTAATAAGATCCTTCGCTTCGCTCAGGATGACAGGGGCGAAGGGCACAGGATGACAGGAGTGAAGGGCTCAGGATGACAGGGGCGAAGGGCACAGGATGACGGGGAAATTTGACAATTGCAACCGTAAATTGGATATTGAGTGCTATGCAAGCAAATACCCCGATTGCCAATTTGCCGGGTGTGGGGAGTTTCTATTCAAACAGACTGGAAAAGCTGGGTATAGAAACAATCCGCGATTTGGTTTATCACTTTCCGTTTCGCTACGAAGACTTCTCGCAAGTACAGCCGATCAGAGAAGTGAAAGACGGCGAAAAGTTAAGTATCCAGGGAACCATTTGGCAAATAAAAACTATCCGCACGCGGTTTGGCAAATTCCTCACCCAGGCCACAGTCGCCGACGAGTCCGGAACAATCGAGATTGTTTGGTTCAACCAACCGTATCTAACCAAAACCCTAAAGGCCGGTACCCCCGTTTCCATGTCCGGCAAAGTAAAAATGGAAGGCAGTCGCCCCAAACTCATGTCTCCAACCTGGGAGATAATAAGAGCTCCAATTAGTCATCCTGGAGTGGCAACGACCACGATAGGATCTGAAGATTCTATCACTTCGCTCCAGAATGACAATATCACCGCACCGTCTACCCTTCATACCGGCCGCCTCGTCGCTGTCTACCCAGAGACTGAAGGCATCAGCTCCAAATGGTTTCGCGGCAAAATTGCTCTTGTATTGCCCAGATACATAGAAAAACTCGAGGATTATCTACCGCCAAACATCATCAAAGCAGAAAAACTGCTCTCGTTATCGGAAGCTTTAACCAAGATCCACCAGCCGGAAAGTTTACAAGATGTCGAGCTGGCCCGTAAAAGACTTGGATTTGACGAACTTTTCCTAATTCAGCTGGTTTCCCTAAAACGGCAAATTGAAAGAAAGAAATCTCGTATCGCCCCAAAAATGGCAATAGATACGACAAGGCTGGAAACTCTTGTCACGTCTCTTCCTTACAAGCTAACAACCGCTCAAAAACGATCTCTTTCGGAAATTTTGGCAGATCTTGCCAAAAACGAAGCCGCCAACAGACTCCTGGAGGGTGACGTTGGTTCGGGCAAAACTGTCGTCGCTGCCGCTGCTGCCTACATTGCGCACCTGAATGGTTTCGATACACTTTTTGCCGCCCCGACAGAAATTCTGGCGTTCCAACATCAGAAAACGCTGACAGAAATGCTTTCACCTTTAGGCGTAAAAATCGGCATCTGGACAGGCAGTAAAAAAGTAGCCGGCAATATCACTGTCGGAACACACGCTTTGCTTTCAACCTTTAAACCTGAAAAGGCGGTAGGGTTGGTAATCGTCGACGAACAACATCGCTTTGGCGTAGCCCAACGGGCAAAATTGTTTATGGACAATTCACAAAAAGTCACGCCGCATCTGCTGACCATGACCGCCACCCCAATTCCCAGAACTTTGGCACTCACCCTATATGGCGACTTAGATCTATCGGTTTTGGATGAAATGCCCCTTGGACGCCAGAAAATTGCCACTTTCGTTGTTCCGGACAAAAAGCGCCAGGATGCCTATGGCTTTATCGAAAAACAGGTCAAAGAAGGAAGACAGACTTTTATTGTCACCCCTTTTGTCGAACCTTCCGAATCGATGGTTACAGTGAAGGCGGCGGTCGAAGAGTTTGCAAAACTTAAAACCAGATTTTCCAAAGGCATCAAGCTTGGTTTATTACACGGAAAACTAAAACCCAAGGAAAAAGAAAAAATCATCAACGATTTTAAAGCCAACAAAATCCATACCCTGGTTTCCACCCCCGTTGTCGAGGTGGGAATCGACGTTCCAAATGCCGCGGTGATGATGATCGAATCGGCCGAACGGTTTGGCCTGGCCCAACTGCACCAGCTGCGCGGACGGGTTGGCAGGGGAGATTACAAATCCTACTGCCTTCTTTTCACCGAGTCCAACTCCGAACACTCCACCAAGCGTCTCAAAAGCATGGAAAAAGTCCATGTCGGTTTTGAGCTGGCCGAAATTGACCTGAAAATGCGCGGTCCCGGAGAAGTATATGGTCTGCGCCAATCCGGCTTTTTTAACTTCAAAATCGCCGACATTACCGACAGAGTGCTCGTAAGCCTTGCCCAAAAATATGCCCACAAGATCTTGGAAAATGATCCGGAACTCAAATCGAATCCGCGCTTAAACGAAGAACTGACACGCATCAACCCGGAATACTCCCAGCCGAATTGACAAACTAAGATCAAGGACTATAATGACATCCAATGCACATGCGTGCATTTTTATATGGAAAGATATTACGGACCCAGACAACATATCCCGGATCAAATAGGAAACAGGCCATCGCGACTTGCAGATAACCCCCCTGACAGAGTACAGCCCGTTACGGTTCAACTCAGTGAAGCGTCTGTTCAAGTATCTGCAACAGCAACAAATCCCAATTGTCCCACCTCAACAACAAGAGTGACCTCTCAATGGGGTTGGGGTAAAAATGCCATTGTAAGAACCGAATCCCAAACAGTCATTACTCCAGTCGTAAAAGAACCTGTAACTCCACATCGAACAATCGGCGTTGCCGGCGGTCGCACTATAGGCGGCGGCACAAGCAAAGAAGCCCTCAGAAGAGCAAGAAGAAAAGCCCCCCACAGACCTTGACATAACAACCCTATAACGTATATTATCCCTAAGCAAACAGCGACAGCTGTTTTTTGTTGGGTGCACAAGGCAAAACCAACAAGTCATTGCGAGTCCCGCGAAGCGGGCGTGGCAATCTGAGAAAGATTGCTTCGTCGTTTCACTCCTCGCAATGACATAAATTGAGTAGTACACTAAAACCATGACACCTTTACCTAAGAAGAAACATAGCAAAAGCGATAGCAAAACCCGCAGGGCGGCGCATCCGCTGCGTCTCCCGCAACTGGTGAGGTGCTCCAACTGCAACGAGCTTAAATTTCCGCACCGGGCATGTCCTAGCTGTGGCCAGTACAAAAGCATTAAAACAGCGACAAAAGAAGCAACAGCAAAGTGAAACGCAAGACAGACCCTCGACATTTGACGCGGGTCAGTGCTTTTAAAAGCCTGTTTAGCAGCGAATTTGTCAAAGGCAAAATAGATAAAGGCACAACACTTCCGGGTGTTATTTTAAAAAATAAAAGCCAAATCGATAAGCTTATTACAAAAAGCGCACCGGCCTGGCCTATTGAACAAATTTCGCCGATAGACTTGGCGATACTCAGACTCTCTATCTTTGAACTGGTGTATCAGCCAAAAAAGGAGCCTTATAAAGTCATTGTGGACGAAGCTGTCGAGATTGCCAAAGAATACGGAAACGAGAGTTCAGGATCTTTTATAAATGGCGTGCTTGGCACAATTATTAAAAATTCAGAAATTGTTGATTGATTGCAAATTGTAAAATAAAAATTGTAAATTAAAGTATGGTTGATTATTTTGAAGATCTAAAAAAAATCATCAGTATCCAATATGGTATTGACGAGGAAACAATAGAGGAAGACTCTAAGCTCGAGAGCGACATCAACATCAGCGAGCTGGATATGGAAGACCTGATCACGATTCTCGAGCAAAAATATCAAATCACGATTCCCGAGTCCGATTACAGCAACTTTAAACAGGTGAGCGACATTGCTACCTACCTTTATGAAAACGTCGACCAAGTCTGAACCAACCGACAAACTTAAAACTTCCCTTAAGCTTAACTTTAATAATCCGAAACTTTTAAAAAACGCATTTGTCCACCGTTCGTATTTAAACGAGCACAAAGCATACCTGGGGGATTCCAATGAGAGACTTGAGTTTTTAGGCGATTCAATTCTCTCGATTGTTGTTTCCGACTTCTTATTTAAAAAACTCCCCAAGAGCCCGGAAGGAGAACTGACCCAAATTAGAGCGTCGCTCGTTCGAACCGAAACTCTTGCCCAAATTGCCGAGGAATTAGATTTGGGTCAATACTTATTTTTAAGCAAAGGGGAGGAAGATTCCGGCGGCCGAACAAACAAGTCGATACTGGCCAACACCTTTGAATCGCTCGTCGGCGCGATTTACCTTGATCTGGGCATGGACAAGGCGGCCGCGTTTATCGAAAAGCAAATTCTTTCCAAGTGGCAAGAATTAAGCTCTTCCGCCGTTTCGGACAATAAATCAAAACTCCAGGAAGTTCTCCAGCGTAAATACCATCAGTCACCAACCTATAAACTGATCGACACCTGGGGGCCGGATCACGAGCGCAATTTTAAAATCGGCGTTTATCTGGAAACTTTATTACTGGGAGACGGTGTCGGTAAAAACAAACAAACCGCGGCCCAAAATGCGGCCGGCAACGCTTTGGCCAAAATCAAAGCGCCGGAAAATACCAAAGATCTTGCTAAAGGTTAAGCGTTTCTGGGATAATACCCTTCAATCTCGTCGATGGTCGATCGACGATAGACAATCGACATGAGTGTTGTAATCAGATTATCAGGAACAGGCAAAACCCACGCGATTTCGTACCGTATCGTCGCGACCGAAAAGTGGAGCAAACGCGATGGGCGGTATATCGAAATTCTTGGGTTTTACAACCCATGGCAAAGAGAAGGCGACCGCTACAAACTGGACAAGGTTAGATACGACTATTGGCTTTCCAAGGGGGCCAAAGCCTCACCGACAGTGCTCGAGTTAATTGAGACAGACGGCAAACCAAAACCCAAACCTATAAAAGTCCGACCGAAAAAAGAGGCGGCCACCGCCGCCGCTGCTCAGACGCCTGCCGGTGATCAACCTGCACCTGTCGAAGCTGCCAAGGAAGAAACACCAGCCCCTGAAGCACCGACAGAAACACCGGTCCAAACAAGCACAGACAAAGAAGGTACAGAAGGTGCAAAACCCTCTCAACCTTCTGAACCAGCACCAACAGCAGAGGTAGCAAAATAACATGGAAGACCTATTAGCATTACTAGTCGAACCCCTCGTTTCGGATATGAAAAAGGTTAAGATCGAGAAAATAGATGAGCAGGATGGTACGAAATACATTATCCATATACCTCAAGACGAAATTGCCAAAGTAATCGGCCGCGGCGGGAAAATGATTAAATCCATCAAAAGTCTAGCCAAGATCCGGGCGATCAAAGAAGGAATTTATATCAACGTCGAGGTCGTAGAAGCCTAGAGAGCAATAATTGAAAATAGATGATAGAAACTGGAAAATAGATTTTGGAGATAGAAGGTAGAGATTAGATTTCCAGCTTCTAACTTCTACTATCAAGATCTACCTTCTACCATCCACCATCTACCTTCAATGATTTTCCATATAATTACTCTTTTTCCGGATTTATTCGCCTCAGTTTTCTCCCAAAGCATAATAGGTAGAGCCATAAAAAAAGGCCAGGTTAAAATAATTTTCATCAATCCCCGGGATTTCACAAACGACAGCTATCAAACAGTCGACGACAAACCTTATGGTGGGGGAGCCGGTATGGTTATGAAAGTCGAACCAATCCTAAAAGCTCTAGAATCAATAAAATCGAAACCCTACACGATTCTGCTTTCCGCCTCTGGTAAAACGTATACCCAAAAAACGGCCCAAAAACTCAAGGCGAAGAACCATATAGCACTCATTTGCGGCCACTATGAAGGCGTAGACGAGCGAGTCGAAAAATATGTAGACGAAGTGATATCTGTAGGAGAATATGTGCTTACAGGCGGCGAAATCCCCGCCATGACAATTATCGATTCTGTCACCCGGCTGCTACCTGGTGTGATAAATGAAGAGTCACTCGCAACTGAATCCTTTTCTAACTCCTCACTCGTCCTGGAAGCTCCGCAGTATACCCGGCCCGAGGAATTTCGCGGGGTCAAAGTACCGAAAATCTTGTTATCAGGAAATCACAAAGAAATCGAAAACTGGCGCGCCGAACAATCCACCAAACGAACAAAGAAATACCTGAAGCGTTTACCAAAGTAAAAAAATTCGAATATCGAATATCTAAATTCGAAACAAATACTAAATGTTCAAAATACAAAAATTCAAACAGTTTAGAATTTAGAAAATTATAATTTGTAATTTGTTTAGTATTTCGTGCTTCGGATTTCGAATTTGATTAGAACGGTGCAAAAATGTCACTTCTACCAGTCGGCTGTGAAGGCACTACCGTACCGCCGCTGATCACCGGTGCATTTGTAATATCTTCAAACTTAACCTTGTCCAAAATCGCTTGTTCGGCGTCGGTTAACTTTTCAATAGGTGCCTCTACGGGCGGCAACTCACTTGGCAACGGTTTCCAGTAAGCGTTAAGTGTCATCTGCACATGAATTACAGACGACCCGCCTGTACCCCCCGCAACAATTGAAAGGTCCTGGATCGAAACAACCCGCGGCAGGGAAATTACTGCCTGCATAAAGCTCAAAAATCCTCGATAATCACCGGTAAAAGATACTTTCAGCTGAACTAGCGGCGTGTTGATTGTGTCTCCACTTAAACCTCCGGCCGCAGGTACCGGAGTTGGCGCAGATGCTGCAGTACCGCTTTGAGCCGCCGTAGTCTCACCAATGCTCCCCGGTGCTACATCAATTTTATTTAAAATGACTCCGCTACCCGAAGCCTCTCTTTCCAGTTGTTGAACAATCGAAAATACACCTTTATCCGACGGCAGTAATTGTTCACTGCGGCTTAGCTGCCGGTCAAGCTGGTTTTTATCCAATGTCTTCAAAGAGCCGGCCTTGGATTGCAAACTTCTGACCCGTTCGGTTAGTAGCCCATTAGAAACTGTGATGCTAATAACTTTGTTAATCGTTGGCCAAACAACCAAAACGAGAACAATAAGCGATATTCCTAGTGCAACCACAGGCGTCACTAGCTTCAAGATTTTAGAGGTTTCTTCACCGGACCCAATCTTTGGAAATGCCGGCAGAGATATCGCCGGGAGACTAAACATTAACTTTGTCCTTTCGGTATTAGTTTCATATTAACAACAAAATCGTAAGCCCCGGCTTCGTCCGAACTTAACGAATCGACATTAACGTTAGACACCAATCCTTGACCTGTAGAGGACACCACGCCGGAAATAAAGCTCGCCATTGCGCCGGAATTACCGGCTTTGCCGGAAGCTGTAAGTTTGCCATTGCTTATTTTAAAATCCGAAAAGTACATGTTTTGAGGTACTAGCTTACTAAACTGGCTGAAAAAATTGGCCAAATCTGTCCGAGAATCGATAATCTTGGCCGCCTCCGTCACTTTTCCTTTGGTTACGACAATCAATTCTTCGTTGGCTTTTAAAGATTCAATCGTTTGCGTGCTGGCTTCGACTTTTGTAATAAGCCCAGCTTTTTTGGATGAAATAAATGTGTAATAAACCAAAAGCAAAAGCGTCAGTACTCCAGTCACAACCAAAGCCCCAACTGAGCCTATTAGCAGCTTACGCCGCAAATTCTCAAAGCTTTCCGCTGATCTTTCTTCTTCCGGTAATAGATTAATATCCGCCATCAATTAATTTACAATATACAATTTACAATTTTCATTAAATTTCTACTTTTTAAATTTTCAAAAAATATGAACTCATATATTTAATTTTCAATTCAAATTTCAAATTATTTATCGTACCCATTTACATTTTGAGTTGTCACAGCTTGACTGTCAAATACTAGGCTCGCAGCGCCAAGCCAGTCGCCACCGAATAAAAACTTCCTTGCCCGACAAGATCGTTTATCAGTCCTTGCTTGGCAAAATCAGCCCACGGATCACCCAGAGACACTTCTAGACTCGTACGCGAAACCAAAAATTCCGAAAAGCCCGGCAAGTAAGCCCCGCCGCCGGTAACAATCACACGCGCCACCTCTACCTGATCGACATGAGTGTGTACAAACTCCACCGCCTTGGTCACCTCCGTAATGATAATATCCAATATCGGCTTTAGAACTGCCGCTACCTTACCCGATAACTTATCTTCCAAAATCCCGTAAGTCTGCTTATATTCTTCGGCCTGACTTTGAGGCAGGTTAAACTCCGCCATAATCGCTTTGGTCAACGTTGCACCCCCCGTGGCTATCGATCTGGTAAAAAGCACATTTCCCAAAGAAGCCACAATCAACTCCGTCGAAAGAGCTCCCAAAGAAACAATAATCGAAGTCGGGTCCGAAGGCCTTACAAATGCCCTGGTAAGAGCGGCCGATTCAGTTTCCAGCGCTATCGGCTTCAAGCCTGCATTGCGAATAACATTGAGGTATTTGTCAATTACTCTTTTGGGCGCAGCCGTGAGCAGTACATCGAGTTTTCCCGCCGCACCTTCAGCTCTTTTGACAACCTTGTACTGCAAATTAACGTCTTTCATCGGCAAAGGTATGTACTGTTCAGCCTCCCAAGAAATGGCCGCCGAAAGCTCTTTGTCCGTCAAATTAGGCAATTGAATCAAACGGCTAACGACCTGCGATTCGATAAGTGAAACCGCACAACTGTCTGTTTCTATCTTGGCTTTTTCCACACAGGATTTAATTGAATCTGAAACTTTGGAAAGATCGAGCGGCGATTCTGATTGCATACCCCCAGCAGGGCACAAAACGCTCCCCACACCTTTTAAAGTCCGCACATTACCATTACCACTAACTTCAACTGCCTTGAGGAAAGAACGTCCCAAATCTAAACCAAAAATACGGGCAGGCATACTTTAATAGCTTATCAGTAAAACGAACTCCACTTCAAGCACAAACAATAAACAGTGAGTCTGTGGGTCAGAAAAGATCAGTAAACCGGAAACTCAGTAGGTAAATCCGTGTTGAAACACACTGAAATCACCGAATCACTGCACCCCGATATTCAGACTCACTGACTCACTGATTATTAATATTTTATCTTGCAGAAGAGGTTCCTTGTTTTGGCAATGCCGAGGAAGTTGCACCAGGAGTCGGTGTGGAAGCAAGGCGCGGGGTTGCCGCTGGCGTATTTTGAGATGACGTCTGGACATTGGCTGTATCTACCCACCGTTTACTGCTGTTTACTTGAGGTTCCAGCCTGGAATGTGAAGACACATACCAAAGCAGAAGAGCCGGCACAACCACGGCGCAAACTCCCACGAGCGACAAAATCATCTTTGTCTTTTTGTTCATGTTTTCGACTTTATCTACAATTGTCATATATTATCTTCCTCATTTTTTAATATCTGCGCTACTGAAAAGCACATAGTCAAAGGCCGCCGGTAACTGCGGCAGAGCCGCTCTTTGCACCCTGACAGTCCTTGTAACACCACCAGTGGTGTTTGCATCCGAACCCGGGGGAACAATCTGGGCTGTAGAAGTTATATCATACATCTGCACCGGAATGGTTGGACCGGAAACCCGGATAACAGTCGGTTCCCAAAAAGCTCTAATCCGCATCAACTGCGCCCCGGCAATTGTTGTTATCTTGACACATTTCATAAAACCATCAGCCGCGCTGCAGGCGGGTGGCGTATCAAAAGACCCAGATTCATCACGACCCGATGCAAAAGCACAACCTTGAATAATTTGCCTTTGCTGGGTGCCGTCAGCAGCGTACTGGGTTACGGCAATTGTAGATACAAAGGGAGGGGTTGCGCCGCTAGCACAATTCTGATTCTTGCCCCATTCGATATTAACAGAAGAACCTGTTGCTATTCCGGCAAGATTAATCTGGCCGACACTACCCAAATCAATGGTCGATTGATATGTGTTACTGGATTTAACCATCACATTCGCCGTCAAATCACCTACAGGCACATTAACGCTTTGCCCTGTGGCCGGAGCGTTCTGAAAGCTCGAGAGCTTGGAGAGCGTGTCTTCAATTCCACCTTCTGCCGCACTAAAAGCCCTTTGAGACTGCTCTGTTTGAGCCGAAGTCCTAAGATTGGTAATGTTGCGTGCGGCCACCGACAAGCCAACCGCCAAAGCAACCACCACAATTAATAAAACAAGAATTAAAATCTGTCCGGATCTGGCAGTCGTTTTCATACCTTAACTCCATTGTTCATGGTCAAATGTCAATTGTCAAATGTCAGTTGTCAGTTGTCTGCTTGCCTGAGGGAAATCGTCGTCTGAAACTTGGCATTGGCCACAAAATCTGACCGGGAAGGTGCGCTTATGCCCTGACTCATCGTAAATTCCACAGAAACAACCGGCGGGCTGGAACCGCCTCCGCTAGCGGCTGTCACGTTAAAGCTGCAATTATCGACACTAATTCCCGAAACAAGATCATCTTTATTTGTAAGCGACATAAATGATCCAACGCTCCCCGTTGTCGATGTCCCAATCCAACCATTAGACGACCCGGCTACAGAAGACCAGCATCCTATGTAGAGCGAGGTTCCGTCTTGTTTTGTCAATACAATCTGACTAGGATCAACGGGATTGACTCTCGCCGCATTGGCAGCACCTCTAATTTGCCGTTCCAAAGAATCCAAGACCGACTGACCATTTTGCTTAACTTCGGCCGTAATTGCCGCCGAATTAGAACCTTTAAGAGTCGACGTTAGAAAAAGAAGCGTTGAACCAACAGTTACGGAGAGCAAACCGAGAACAACGAGAAGCTCAACAAGGGTAAAACCCTTCGTTAATTTGAAATTTGAAATTTGAAATTTGAAATTCTTATCGGGCATTACCCTAATAATACCAAATCCACATAACTAATCGACTATCTACTTTGACTTGCTAGTTAGGACAGGCACTGGCGGCGCTGGTACATGGATTAGAGAGAGAAGAAGCGCTGGAAACATATTCCACACCCGAACTGCCTTGCCAGGCAACAAACACCGTAAAAGTCTTCTGGTTGGTGGTAATACATGTGAACTGTACCCATCTACTAAATATGACATCGGAACTGGCACTTCCCGAAGGCTGAATTTGCTCCGATCCTGGTGACGGGGTAGTCGGTATAATTGCAGTTGTAGGGCTAGAACACGGAGGAGAGACAGCGCCGCATGGAGTAACAGCGCCACTAAAAGTCCAAGCTGTTGGATCATTATTCGTGTCATAATAACAACCCAAACCTGTCGGAGCCAGTAGAGAAAATCCTCCTGTTTGGCTATCCCTAAAACCTCTTAACTGCTCAACAGCTTGCTGTACCAGTTTTGACGCCTGCGTCCTATTTTTAGCCGCACGGGAAAGTTTTTCGGTATAGATAGTCGTCGAAATTAAGGCGACCGCCAGCAATGTAGCAATACCAAGCCCAACCACAACCTCTATCATCGATTGGCCGGAATTTAAATGTAAAATTTTTCTTGTCATCGCTTTAACAACCGGAAGCAATCTTGGTTTCGTTGACTTCGCCGGTCGGCTGAACGACGACATTATAAGTACCGCTCGACGAAACCGAATTCAAACTAATCGTTAGAACACTTCCAGCACCAATCTGGCCAACTAAGTTTCCGCTTGCCTGATTATAAAATGGCGGCGTCGCATTGCCATTAAAAAATGTCGCGTTTGCGCCAGTCGGCAGGGCCTGAAACAAAATATTGGTATTCTGATTGGTGCTAATGGTGCAAATTCTAACCCCGCGAGGTAAATTTATAGTTTTGGATCCAAAAGTAGTCTGTGCAGTTATGCCCCCGGTAGCCGCATCGACAGTTAAGCACACCCCCGAAAGCTGGTAGCTCGTGGAAAGCGGTAGAGTCATACTGATGTACCAGCCTCCCAAAACACTGGTTGTGGTCCTTGGACAAACTGCACCCGTATCTGCGCCCTTTACACCAGTCAATGCTTGATTTTGGGCATAGCGGATATCGTTTTTCAGCTGAAAAGCGGCATTTTTAAAACGCTGATTACGTTCAAAAGTGAGATACGACGCCGTCACGAGGGAAATTGTAATGCCAAAAATGGCGATAACCACCAGCAGTTCAATTAAAGAATAACCAAGAGGCCGTCTCCTGGTTGTCATTGCGAGCCCCGCTTTTGCGGGGCGTGGCAATCTGCTTTTTTTAAGATTGCTTCGCTCCGCTCGCAATGACGAAAAATGTTTGTCAAATGTTCTTGAGGAGTAAGGCATTACCTCAACTATATCACTAAAAAAGCCGCCAGTACCATGCGGTGACCGGCTGATAAAACCATAGGGCAACATAAAAACCCAATATTAAAAATGGCCCGAAGGCGATAGCCTGTCTGAACTTCTTACGTCCGGCAAAAACCAAAATAACGGCAACCACCGCACCGATGACAAATGCCATAAAAATGGCCAGGATCACTTGTGAAAAGCCCAATACCATTCCAATCAGAAACGCCAGCACAATATCTCCACTGCCCATTCCGCGTCCGCGCGTTATAAGCACGATTGCCCCAAAAAAAGCAGCAGCGACAAATGCGGCAAAAACATATTGGGCAAACTGCGTCGGTCCAAAAAAGAAAAAATTATAAAAAAGCGCTACAAGCGACGCCGCAAATACTAAGGTTGTCGGTATCAGGTAATATCTAAAATCCACAGTCGCTACCACCAAAAGCACGGCACTTATCAAAATTAAGTAAACAATTTTGACACCATCGAAAGGCGAGTTTAAAACTTGAAAATAAAAAACGGTCATAAACATTACGCCGCTTATAAACTCGACAATAGGGTACTGCGCCGTTATTTTTCTTTTGCAGTACCGGCAACGGCCACGAAGAATAACGTAACTTAAAATAGGTACTAAGTCCCAAGGCGTTAAAGCCTTGCGGCAATAATCACAATGGGAGCGCCCCAAAAGACTTCGCCCATGGAGCATCTTATCCATGGCCACATTCAAAAAACTTCCAACAACTGTACCCAAAAGAAAAAAACAAATTAGTGCCGGAACCATACAAGCAGAATAAGCTAAACATAAGCAAAAATACAACCTTTACACCACTATGGATCTTACGAGTCGGTGGTCATTATAATGACGCATATGCGTTATAACCCCGCCGCCATTGTTTTTATTTATCTTCTGGTAACGATTAGTTTTTCGGTAACACGAGGCTTTTATTCATTTGGTGCTTTTAGTTCCTTGTTTGTCGCACTTGCCATCTTTGCTCTGTATTTCAAATGGCCAAACTCTTTTACTATTCTCAAAAAGCTTGATCTTAAACAAACATTGGCCATCACACTTTTTGTCTCAATTTTTTTAAGTTCAATATTCTATGGCGGACTTTATCAGGACAAGGATTTTTTGTACCAAGTCAGTTCTTATCTACTTCCAATTGCCGCCTTAATTTCACTTACTTATTTCACAACCAAAAAAATCTTCAGCGCCAGCACCAGATTCTATCTTCTCGTATTAATTGGCATTTCCTTACAAGTATTCATGGTTATTTCTTCTCCACACCCAATCATTGATGTTTTTGTCATGCTCAAATATGGAGCTATCTCCGTTGTAAATTTTCAAAATCCTTACTCAGCCGTTTTCCCAACTGTTTACAGAGGAATAGAATCAAACTATTTTTCTTATCTACCAATAACGGCACTTGTATTTTCTCCGACAACCATCATTTTCTCGGACCCAAGGGTAACGCTAATCATTGCCAATTTACTTATAGTATTTATTTTTAGAAAGCTCATTGGTAAAAATCATCCACTCGCCTCTGAAATAATTCCTCTGCTGTATCTGTTTTCACCACAAGCAACTTTTCTTGTAGAACAATCTTGGGTCGACCCTTTAATCTTTAGTGCTTTTGCCTCTTTTCTATTTCTGGCATACAAGAAAAAAAACAAAGTTTTTCAAACAATCGCGCTAGCGCTTACTCTCGGAATGAAACAGCAATTCTTATTACTGTTACCATTTATTTTCTTATTCAAAAAAGCTTCAAAAATAGTCATCGTTGGTAGCCTCGCGACAGTTTCGGTTATCACTTTATTCTTTATTATGTTGAACCCGGCAGAATTTTTTAAAGACATGACCCTCTTGGGAAATTTGGTAATTTTAAAAACCAACAGTCTCAGTTTAAACGCCTATGTGCACTCCAATTGGCAAGTGAACGTAAATATATTCATTTTTCTTGTCGTCTGGATTACCGGACTTTTCCTCGTGGGCATAAACAAAAACAAATCGTTTAGCCGTTTAACACTTTCCGTTGGCCTTTATTTTTTTATTTTTTACTTTTTTAATTACCTAGCATATCTGAATTATTACCCATTCGTAACCGGGTGCATGTTATTATCCAGCTGTTTTGCAATAAGCGAAGGTAACGATACAAAAAATGGCGCTTAAAAAAGACGTGCTAGCTATCTGCTTCCTGGGGATATTGCCTTTCCTCTTCTTCAATAGACTTTTCTTTCCCTTATCATTTTTCACCACCCCCGACATTGGCCGAAGCGACAGTTGGCACCTTTCGATTGCCAATAAATTTTATTACTGGGAACACCTCCCAAAAAACACCATACCGATTTGGAACCCGGACATCGGCACCGGCTACCCGGCACTGGCCGAAGGGCAAACCGGTATGTTCTTTTTGCCAAACCTAATATTTTTTAAAATTCCCAACTTCGCCCTTGCCTATAACCTGGTCCTGGTTTTTTCTTTTATAACAGCCGCAATCGGAACTTACCTTTTTTGCCGTTTGCAAAAACTGACCAGACTCAGCGCGATTTTTGCCGCCATTGTTTTTTCTTTAGGCGGCTTTTTCATCGTTCACGTCCAGCACCTTAATTTAATCCAAACAGCATCAATGCTTCCGTGGTTATTTTACTTTGCGCTTAAGTTTATAAAAACCGGCAAACTATTATTTTTGCTATTGCTTAGTGTATTTATCTCGCAGCAAATTTTTGCGGGGCATCCGCAAACTACTTTCTACTCCGTATGCGGCTTGTTCATTTATGTGTCAGTCCTTACTATTGGGAACAGAAAAAAACTAATTAAGACTATCTTGTTGTTATTTCTATCAGTCGGCTTCAGCCTGGCATTATCTGCCATTCAAATCTTGCCCACGGTCGAACTATTAAACACAATCGAAAAGGAAGCGGCAAGTAGATTAAATATTGACGAATTCATTTATAAACCCGTCAATCTTCTGCAATTTCTAAATCCATATATCCTCGGCAACCCGACCCTAAACACATATCCGGTCTGGCAAAAGGGTGTTTGGGGAATATATTGGGAAAGTATTGCCTATTCCGGTGTTATACCACTTGTCTTGACGCTTGCGGTAATTCTCGGATTTCCCTTTAAAAAAACTATTTCCAAAAAACCCATCGCCGCCTTTGCCGCCATTCTGTTTATTTCCATTGCCCTTGCCTTGGGTAAATATTCACCCACCCATCCCGTATTTTCTATTCCACCATTTTCATATTTCAGAGTGCCCTCACGCTTTCTTCTACTTTCTCAATTCTCAATAGCGCTTCTAGGCGCGTTTTACCTGTCCTCGGCACGCCTAAAATCAAAACTGACGATAATAGTCATGCTAATTACCGTTTTTGATCTTTGTTTTTATTTTCTCAATTACAACCCAACGGGAAGCGCAAAAAGCTGGCTTGCCGAACCGGCTACGGCAAACTTTATAAAAAATACAAATGGGCAGCGAATTTTTTCCTTCGGTCAGTTTGGCGCATGGAATTTAAACAATAACTTAAAAGACTGGAATAAAAACGACTACTTTTATTTTGCCAGAAATGGCCTGGATCGAAACTCCAATCTCTTGTTTAAGATGCCTAATTTTTACGTCCAGGAGGCTTTAGAGCCATTTAGAAATTTTGTTTTAAGGTCCGTCCTAGAAGAAAGTTTACAAAAGAAACAAGGTTATTACGAAGTCAGTAGTGGCAGTGCAAGCTTTTTGGCCGCTTCAAACATTAGCCATCTTCTAACCACAGACCCTATAAATAGCAAGAACTTCGAAAAGGTATTTGAAGCAAAAGACAATGGCTCCCTTTTTTATGTATATAAAAACAAGGTCGCTCCCACAAGATTCTTTTTAACAACAAATTGGAAACAGGCCGCAACGGTCCGCGAGATTGTAATCGCCTACACCAAAAGCCGCAACCCCCAAGATATTGCAGTCCTTGAAAAACACATCCAACTTCCTAAAAATACCCTGACCCAAAAAAACATCAAAATAACAAAAGACACAGAGACTCAAACCATCATTGAAACGGAAACAGATCAACAAGCGCTGTTAGTCAGTTCCACTTCTTTTTATCCGGGGTGGGAAGCCAGAATTGACGAAATTCAAGCACCAATACTGGCAGCCAATATTAACCAAAGAGCGGTACTTGTCCCTGCGGGCCATCATGTATTGGAATTTATTTACAAACCCAAAAGCTTAAAAATAGGAATGATAATTTCGGCAATTTCGCTCTTATTACTGTTGATACTTTTTAAATATCGGGCAAAGGGAATTAAAATTTAAACTTTTCGTCCAGTTGTACATTATCCCTCTGTTGCAAATTTACGGCTTTCTTTTCGTATTCCTTCGCCCTCACTTCACTTTTTTCACAATCCCGATAGTATGTAGCCAAGCCGACATAAGCTACCGCGTATGAAGGCTCTGCGGCAATCAGTTTTGTAAATGTATCCTTCGCCATTTTGCATTGTTTGTTGTTTATATAAAGCCTTCCAAGCCCATAAAGTGCCCTTTTATCGGTGGTGTCCAAGGCAAGCGCTCTTTTATAATACTCTTGAGCTTTTGAATACAAATCTCGCTTAGCAAACTCGTCTCCCATACCCGAAAAAATAATGCCGTAAGTATCGATTATGTTTTCCAAAAATAACTGCCGATATTGCCCGGAATATGAGTCTTTAGAAAACTTTATGCGTGCAAAATTATCTGCGGAGATTCTCAAAAGGTCATCATTTTTTACCAGGTCATCCTTACTATATAGTCTCATTAGCATGCCTTGACGCACCCAAGAATAATCTTTCGGAAGCGGCAGATCAAAGACGCTGTAAATCGGTATTTTCCTATAGTTGCTCTTCAAAAAATCAAAAACGACTCCCGCCTCCTTTGCTTCGTCATTACTTACAAAATTCTTGCCGTAGGAAAGATTTCCAAACTCCCGGACCAGTTGTTGTCTATAGTCGGCATGCCTTAAACGACCACTCAAAATGATGATAGAGCCGCGCCCGGCACCTTCCGCGTAGTAGGAATACTGAGTATTAAAGGTTATGGTGTCTCCCTGCAAAAACACAATCCCCGGCGGGTTAGCCGAAGCCATGATATCGTGTCCAAGCTGTCCGCCGATCACAAAATTGGCAAGAGTCGCTTTTGAGAAATCGGAGGCTAAAAAAACCAGAGGATAGATAAAAATACCGAGCCAGACTAGTAGAAACACGATATTTTCGTTTTTTACAAACTTCTTCAAAAAATTTATAAGCAAGTTCCCCGTAAAAAGGATTCCAAAGCCTAAAAATACTGCCACAAAAAGATAGCTAAGCAAGAAAAATCGCTCAGAGACTCCTTGCGTAAAGGGCTCAATGGGGGGGAAAGCGGAATAGAATTGGAAAAACGGACCGGAGAAGAAAAAACCTAAAAGAAAAAACCAGAAAAAAGTCCGTTTTTTCAGAAATAAATATGCCATGCCGCAAACGGCAAGAGCAATACCAATCCAGCCAAAGTCGGCCCTCAATACATGTACATACCACAAAAACTGCACCATGCGGGCTTGAATACTAGACCCGACTAGATCCTGAGAGGCGGTAAAAGTCCCATAGTCTGCACGAGTTAACAGCCTTATAAAATTTGCAATGTTACCGGCATCGTCCCAGTTAACGGGAGTTTTGCGGGCCGCGGCAATTGGCACAAACAGGTAGGGGATCACACCAGCCATAAAAGCCCCGCCAAGATACAAAAACCGGCGTTTCTTCCAAAATATCTTCTTTCTCAGTGTCCAGATGGCATAAGCGTAAGCAGGTAACAGCAAAATAGCCATATGGTGATGAAAAACCGCCAGTCCAAAAAATAAAACGGCCAAAATCAAGCATTTGAAATCCTTTTTATAAGAAGTGGAGACCCAAAACTTAAACAAAAACACCAGGGAAACTGAAATTAATAGAATCAACAGCTGAAAAACCTCGGCCACGTGCGCATATAGCCAAAACAAGGGCGTAAAAGCCAGAACCAAGGCGCTAAACACAGCAACAAACTTATTTTTCGCGAGAACGTACATCAAGTAAGCAAAGACTCCGACCGCTCCGGCCATATATAAAGATGAAACTAAATTTGCCCTAAAAGCGAAACTTCCGGCAATTGGGGCTCTGGTTAACAGCCAGCCAAACATTGTGTTGAGAGGATAACCGGGTGGATGGGGAACACCGGCAAAAAAATACGACAGGATAATGTCCCCGGAATCACCGCCAAACACAGTTCTGGAAGCACCTAGAAAATAAATAAAGAGAATAAAGATAAAAAGACCGATAGACAAATACCTCATCCTGATTACTTTAACACTTAGAGCTATTCATAAGTGGAACAATCCTTTGAAGCATAAAAGAAGGGCACCACAAATCATATGAAATTGTCGTGCCCCAACTTTTACGAAAAAAGCAAGTCTCTTATGGAAGACAAGTGCCTGCAGTTTTTTCCGTAACCTTGTTCGTTGTTGATTGCCAACAGAAAAGCCACGAACCGGAACCGCTTGTTGGATCGGCCAAAGTCGCCCAAACTGCAGCCTCGGTGGTATCACCATTCAAGGAGTAATCATAAACCAAGTTGGATGTAGGATCCGTCGGTAATTGTTTTATGTCACCACTGGCGGTAAGCACGGTTAAAGCTGCTGGGTAAAACCCCGCTCCAGGCATCGTGTAATATGCCTGAACAGCCGTTGCCAACGCTCCGATGTCATTCTTTCTGGCAGCATCTTGTGCCTGCCTGGTTCTTTTTGCCGGATTAACAGCAACAAGAACAGCAGCAGCCAAAATACCTAAAATAGCAATAACGATTAAAAGCTCGATAAGCGTGAAACCTTTAAATATTTTTCGGGTAGTCAAAAACATTATATAAATTCACCTCCTCCTAGAGTAAAGTGTTTATTATTAAAAACCTTCTCCATACTCAGTATTGGTCTTTACCGATACCCCTGTCAAGAGCCGTCTACTGTTAAGTAGCTTAAACAACTTAAGATACTTAAGCTACTTAAAACTGAGCGGTTAGATTGTAAATAGGTAGTATGATCGACAGCACCAAAACACCCACACCCAGACCCAAAATAACCAAAATAATCGGCTCAAGGGCTGTTGTTAAATTACGAATCGAATGCTCGCTTTCGTTTTCAAAATATACAGATAGCCGCTGCAAAACTTCATCCATTTTGCCGGTTTCTTCACCAACCCTCAGCATTTGCCCGATTATCGGCGGAAATACCGGATTCGCAGAAAGGGGTTGATACAACGGCGAACCGCGTTCCACCCGCTCAATAGCAAAATCGATGCCATCCTTGTATGTGGGGTTCTGCAGTAAACCTGCCACTACTTTCAAAGCCACAATAATGGGGATGCCGGCGGCAATCAACAAACCCAATGTTCTGGTAAAGGTTGCCAATATCAAAGTCTTCCTAATTTTTCCCCAAATTGGGATGTGCAGCACAAACTGCGACATAACCTCGGCTCCACGTTCGGTTTTGGAAAAATATTTTAATCCCCAAGAACCAAGTGCAATAAGTATTGCCAGCAGCCACCAAAAATTTCTCAAAAGATTGGAGAGGGCAATCAGAATCCTGGTTGGCAACGGCAACTTGGCCCCGATTTCGTCGTAAAGCGAAGTTAAACGTGGGACCACAAAAACCATCATCACAAACATCACAAGCAGCATCACGATAACAACAATCACCGGATAAATGAAGGCTCCCTTGGTTTTGGATTTAAATTCACGGTCACGCTCAAGCGTATCAGAAAGTTTGGCCAAGACTTTATCTAAAACACCGCCGGTTTCGCCGGCTTCTACCAATTTGATATAAACAACGTCAAAAGTTTTTGGGTGTTTGGCCAGCGCTTGCGAAAGAGCCGATCCCCCGGAAACATCGGCCACAATTTCGGAAATATCGCGCGCAAATTGCTGGTTTTTGGTTTGTCTCTCCAAAATTACCAGTGCATCCGTTAACGGCAAACCGGCTGAGATCATCGTGGACAGCTGCCTGGTAAAACCGACTAAGTCTGCGCCGCCGCCGCCAAGCTTTGGCAAAATCGACTGGAATACCCCTGAAATCCCACCTTCGTCACGCTTTTTAACCTTAAGCGGCACGAGACCTTGTTTTTGTAGGGTCAGAACAAGCGTCTTTTCGTCCAGAACTTCAACTTCACCGGAGTATCTTTTACCGTTAACATCCTTGGCTGTGTATTTATATAAAGACATTTGAAATTTCTAATTATTCTAATTAACCTAATTTCGCGAGCGAAACTTCGCTTTCTAAATAATTTGTAAATATATTAATTATTTAATTGTTTAGGTAAAGATAAGTTTTCTGTTAAAAATTAGAGCAATTAGGTTAATTCTTACGTTTGGCCATTAACCAACCGGTCAAGTTCTTCAGGTCTAATTGAATAGGTTTTCGCAATTTCCAGAGATATTCTGCCGGCTCGTACTAAATACGCCAATGATGCGTCCATCAAAATCATTCCCTGTTCACCGTTGGTTTGGATGATGTTATCGATTTGATGGGACTTACCGTCTCGAATCGCCGTTTGTACGGCCGAATTAGTCAATAAAATCTCCGCCGCCGGCAAGCGTCCGCCACCGATTGCCGGTATCAGTCTTAACGAAATAATCCCGGCAATCGTCGAAGCCAATTGCATCCTGACTTGCACCTGCTGATTTTCGGGAAAAACATCAACAATCCTGTCGATTGATTGGGAAGAAGAATTAGTGTGCAGCGTAGCGAAAACCAAATGACCGGTCTCAGCAACGGTGATTGCCGCCGCTATCGTCTCGTAATCACGCATTTCGCCAACCAGAACCACATCGGGGTCTTCTCGTAATACTGAGCGCAGGGCCACTTCCCAAGAATGAGTATCTAGATGCATTTCCCTTTGCGAAACGAGTGCCTTGCCCTTCGGATAAACATATTCAATCGGGTCTTCAATGGTCACGATATGGGCAGGCCTGTCTTGATTTATTTCGTTGATCATTGAGGCTATCGCCGTCGACTTTCCGTGACCCGTCGGTCCGGTCACCAAAACAAAACCCTGCCTAAGCTTTGTAAAATTATGAAATATCCTAGGCAAATTGAGCTCTTCGACCGTTTTAATGTAATCGGGTATGAGCCTAAGTGCCGCAGAAAGATAGCCCTTTTCAAAATAAGCATTTACCCGGAATCTGGCAATGTCCCCGAGGGCAAAGGAAAAATCTATTTCCTTATTTACCAAAAGCATTTCTTTTTGCTCCTGCGAAACAAGTTCAAAAATTAACGATTCCGTTTCTTCCGGAGAAAGCAGGGCGGGGGAGATGGGGATAAGCGCGCCATCGATCCTAATCATCGCGGGACTCCCCGCCACAATATGCAAATCGGATGCTTCCTTTTTAACAACAATTTCTAAGTACTCTTGTATACTCATGGGCAGAAACAGGTATTACGTATACGGTATAACGTATATTTAGTATAAGGCAAAACAAGCATACGTAATACCTTATACATAATACGTTATACGATTTTACTCCTCCGCAACCCTTAGCACCTCCTCAATCGTTGTCACACCTTCCAATACTTTCAAAAACCCGTCTTGTTTCATAGTTACCATCCCTTCGGTCACCGCTTGCTCTTCGATAGTTTGACTCGTTTCCCGAATCAAAATCATCCGACCGATTTTTTCGGAAATGACCAGAACTTCGTAAATACCAACCCGGCCCAGATAGCCCGTGTTATTACACTCTTTGCAACCCTGGCCAAAGTACAGCACCGGAGGAGCATCCAGTTTTTTCAATGTCCCAATTACGCTTTGGATTTTTTTGAAAATCTCTTCGGTGGTCTTGCGCGGCGTTTTGCACCCAGGACAAATTTTACGCACAACCCGTTGCCCAACAACACAGGTAACAGTCGACGCAATCAAATAGGGCTCAGCACGCATATCCAAAAGCCTTGGCAGGGCCCCCGCCGCATTGTTGGTGTGCAAAGTGGAAAATACCAAATGCCCGGTCAATGAAGCCTGGATCGCCAAATCCGCCGTTTCGGTATCACGAACTTCCCCAACCATAATAATATTGGGGTCTTGGCGCAAAAAGGACCGTAAACCGGAAGCAAAGGATAACCCCGCTTTGGGATTTATCTGCACTTGGTTAACACCCGCAATTTGGTATTCAATCGGGTCCTCAATGGTCACAATGTTAACTTTTGTCGAATTAAGTCTCGAAAGGATTGAATAGAGAGTCGTTGTTTTACCGGACCCCGTCGGACCGGTAATGAGGATAATGCCATGGGGCCTGGCAATATTTTCTTCCAAATGGCGCAGGGCCATGGCCCGCAGCCCAAGTTCCGCTAAAGTCGGCACTCCACCTGACTTTTTCAAAAGCCTCATCACAACTTTTTCACCAAAGGCTGTTGGCAATGTGGAAATACGCAAATCGATTTCTTCGTTACCAACCTTAAAATTAAAACGGGCATCTTGGGGCAGTCTGCGTTCGTCGATTTTCATATTACACAAAATCTTAATTCTGGAAACTATGGCATCATGAATGCGGCGCGGCAAAATTAACTTTTCATGCAAAATTCCATCAATTCGGTAACGAATCCTCGTTTCATTCTCCAGCGGTTCAATGTGAATATCCGAAGCTCGAACTTTAATTCCATACTCCAAAAGTGTCGACACAATCCTGGCAACAGGAGCTTCCCCTAAAACTCCGGTCACCGTTGCGATATTGCTTAGCGGGTTTGTAAAACCGGGAGCCGCTTCTTTTAAAGCCTCGCCAACCTCCGCCGAAAGACTCTGAGTATACTGATCGGCAATTGCGCCATTAATCGCTTCGGCCGTGGCAATATATGGCCGAATTGTTTTGCCGGATTTTTTCTCAATAAACTCCAGAACTTGCAAATCCAGCGGGTCGACCATGGCAACCGCTAAAGTCTCACCTTCGCGGGCAAAGGGGACGGCCGTAAATCGCTTGGCGACTTCTTCCGGTAAGAGAGCTAAAACTTCGGGGGATATTGGTCGTTGAGCAGGGTTAACATAAGGAACCCCAATCACTTCTGCCTTGGCCGCCGCCAATGCTTCAGCATCCACCCAACCCATTTGCACCAAGATCTTTTCCGTCGATTCTTGACGTCTTTTAGCTTCGCTTTTGACAAACTGAACTTGATCCGCAGTTAATTTACCGCGAACCTGCAGTACATCCTCAACATAAGAAGCCTTGGAGGTTGGATTCCCAGCTATTGGTATATTCGGGGCAGTATTCATCCCGTTAGAGAATTAACCCTCCATAAAGTTTATTCTGAGCGAAAAATACACCGGATTCATCCCCTGAATGGCGCGAGTTTTGAGCGAGGATCAGATATCCACGGCCTTTTGGCCATGGATATCTATTTTGATTATTCAATTTGTGTTCTCTAACGGGATTCATTTTTCGTACGCAAGATAAACGCAGGTATTTGCGCCTTTATTTCGAGCGTATTGCGAGAAACAAGTTCTCTTATTTGATCATAACAAACAAATTATCCAGTGTCATCCAGAACCATGATAAACTAGTCCCGATGATCCAATCCTTCTTAATTGTAGGCCCTGCAGACAACCGCAGAATAGAAACTGTCAAATTGCTAAAATCACTTGGCAGTACATATGCTATCAATTCACCGGATATTACAGTCATGGGCCCGGTTAAAAACACCACGACAATAGCCCAAGTCCGTCAGGTAACAGGCCAAATATGTCAACGTCCCGTGGTTCTTGCCCATAAGTTTGTCATTTTCGAACAAGCCGAAACGCTAAACAAGGAGGCCCAAAACGCCCTGCTCAAAACTTTGGAAGAACCGCCGGCCAGTGCAGTCATCGTTCTGGAAGCTTCGGATAAATCAATGTTATTGCCGACAATTCTTTCCCGAGTTACGATTATTTGGGCGGAGAAACAAAACAGCAGTTCACTGCCAAAGCCTTTCATTGATCTTGACACTTCAACGCTTTTGGAAGAAATCGCCGCTGTCGACAATCCCAAAGATTGGCTGGATCAGCAAATGATTGCATTGTTTAAAAATCTTGAAAACAGTCTAAATGAAAAATCTGCCCAAAATTTAACCCAATTCACACAGGCCCTCGAAAACTGTAAAGAAGCTAAAAAGATGATCGACGCCAACGTCAACCCTAAATTCGTCTTGGCAAACCTAGCTCTACAAGCTTATCTACAAGCTTAGGTGTAAACCTAATCCACCCTCCAAGTGTAGTAGGTTTACACCTACACTCGTAGGATGTAAACTCAACGCATGACAACTACCAGAAATGTAGTGCTCGCGGAAAACGAGTATTACCATGTGTTTAATAGAGGTTTAGACCGAAGACCAACCTTTACAGACAAGCGAGAGTACGAAAGAGCTGTCAATTTAATAAAATTCTACCGACATAAAATCACCCCAATGCGGTACTCGCAACTCCTTGATCAAGAAGCTAAAACTCGAATGGTAATTCTTGAAGAATTGTTTAAAAGCGATCGAAATGTCGACATCATATGTTACTGTCTTATGCCGAATCATTTCCATTTTCTGTTAAAACAACTGGTTGAAAACGGCGTCACGAAGTTTATTTCAAATTTTACAAACTCGTATACCAGGTATTTCAATACCAAAAACGAAAGAGCCGGTGCGTTGTTTCAGGGTATTTTTAAAGCTGTCCATATTGAAACAGATGAGCAACTAATACACTTATCAAGATATATCCACCTAAATCCTGTAGTCTCAGAAGTCATTCGTGGAGACCGAGCAGAAGATTACGCTTGGTCCTCTTACAGAGAATTCTTATCCTTGGACAATAAAGGGATTTGCGAGAAAGATTCTATTTTGAATTTCTTTAAAAATCCAGACAATTACAATCAATTCGTTTTAGATCAAATTAATTACGCAAAAGAATTGGAAGCCATAAAACACCTAGCACTCGAATAAGGGGGTAGGTGTAAACCTAGTCCACCCTCCAGGTGGACTAGGTTTACACCTAGAAAACAACCATTGGCTGATAACTCAGCAATTAATCTTTTTAAAAGAAACTGGTGTCGCGTCCGCATCAAACTCCACCCGCCATGCTCCTCCCCTAGGTAAGTAATCCGCCTCATGCATTCGACTCATCTCTGGCAAAACATCGCCCGGAAATCTTAACTTCCACATAGAAAATCCAATTGGGTCGCCATGACTGACCGCAACAGAAACAAAGTTGTTGTTTTCTTTAACAATTCTCGAGATAGCGCGAGACATTCGCTGGACCATATTTTCCGGCTTTTCTGGAAGAATCCCCCCTATTGGATGATTGTAAAAATCCGGGTATAACTCCAGTTCATCCAGTTTGTGACGAGATATGCCTGGAATGTCAACTTCATTTAAGTCCTCACTTATTGCCACCTTAGTCAATTTAAAAACGCCGGCAATAATCTTTGCAGTACTGCGCGCCCGCATCATGGGACTTGAATAAATTGCTTTGAGGCTTTTCTCGCGTTTAAGAATTAAGTTTGCTAAGTTGCTAACTGACTCTTTCCCTTCCTCACTCAAAGGAACGTCAACTTCTCTCGCGTAAATTATTCCTTTGGGATTAACAACCGCCCCGTGTCGCGTCAGATAGACAACCGTTTTCACAAAGATATTCTACCAAAACCCATCACGGTTGACAGATATTGCGAAACCAAAACCAACCTCGCTCTAAATACCAACTAAAATTTGACACCTCTCAGACTCCTTGCGCCCCGTAGACGCCTTTTGCTAGAATCATACGAAGCATTTCTGTTTATATGTTTTTGACTAATCACTATCCACTAACCACTCATCACTAATTTATGGCCGACAACCCCGCCTCATACACCGCCAAAGATATTCAAGTCCTAGAAGGACTAGAGCCCGTTCGTAAACGTCCCGGCATGTACATCGGCTCAACCGACATCCACGGCCTCCATGAATGCGTCAAAGAAATTATCGACAACTCCGTTGACGAAGCGCTCGCCGGCTTCACTAAAAATATTTATCTGGTCATCAACAAAGACGATATGATGACAGTCGTCGATGACGGCCGGGGAATCCCCGTCGATATCCACCCAAAATTAAAAAAGTCTTCGCTCGAAGTCACCATGACCGTTTTGCACGCCGGCGGAAAATTCGGCGGGGGAGGATACAAAGTTTCCGGGGGGCTACACGGAGTTGGAGCATCTGCTGTTAATGCACTCTCCGACTGGATGCGCGTTGAAGTCCGCCGCGATGGCAAACTTTATGCTCAAGAATATAAAAGGGGAAAGCCGCAAGGTAAAGTCGAGCCGGTCAAAGATTCTTTGGTGCCGGATTTTATTCCAATTACCAAAACCGGTACCGCCACATTTTTCATCCTGGATAAAACGATTTTTAGTACAACCAAGCCCGAATTTAAAACAATCGCCAAACGGGTCAAAGAACGCGCATATCTGGTTGCCGGACTGTTCTTTCACCTTTACGATCTAAGATCAGGCCAGGAAATCCATTATTACTTTGATGGCGGTATTGAATCGCTTGTCCGCCACCTCAACAAAGATAAAAGTGTCGTAAATCAAAAGCCATTTTATGTATCCCGCAGTCAAAACGAAATCGCTGTAGAGGCCTCATTTCAATACAACGACGGGTATCAAGAGACATTAGAGTCATTTGCCAACGTCATCAACACTCCGGAGGGCGGCACCCATTTAACCGGTTTTCGCATGGCGCTGACCCGTTCTATTAACGACTACGCCCGCAAGAACGGCTACTTAAAAGAAAAGGATGACAATCTAACAGGAGAAGACATGCGCGAAGGATTAACCGCCGTCGTTGCCATACGCATGGATTCCGAAACTCTCCAGTTTGAAGGCCAAACAAAAGGCAAACTAGGCAATGCGGAAATCCAGCCAATCGTCAACTCAATTGTCAAAGACGGTTTGGATATGTATTTAGAAGAAAACCCCAACGAGGCCCGCCGTATTATGGAAAAAGTTATTCTGGCAAGTAAAGCCAGAATGGCGGCTCGGGCCGCCAAAGATGCCGTGCTCCGCAAAGGAGCCCTCGAAGGCATGACACTTCCCGGCAAACTCACCGATTGCCAGGAAAAAGATCCCGCTCAGTCGGAAATCTATTTGGTTGAGGGTGACAGCGCCGGCGGCAGTGCCAAAATGGGCCGAGATCGTAAGTTTCAAGCAATTTTACCCCTGCGAGGTAAAATCCTTAACACCGAAAGAGCCCGCCTGGACAAAGTTTTAGAATTTGAGGAAATAAAAACTTTGGTTATTGCCATCGGCGCCGGTATCGGGGATACCTTCAACATCGAAAAAGCCCGCTACCACCGTATTGTGCTAATGACTGATGCGGATGTGGATGGAGAACATATAGCCACCCTGCTTTTAACGTTTATTTTTCGTTACTTGCCCCAACTGATCGAAAAAGGCTATGTCTACATCGCCATGCCGCCACTATATAAAATCAGCTCCGGCCGAGAATTTTGGTACGTCTTCACGGACGACGAGAAAGACGCCAGAATTCGCGAAATCGGTCCGGAAAAGACCATCGGAATTCAACGCTACAAGGGTCTTGGAGAGATGAACCCTGAACAGCTTTGGGAAACAACCATGAATCCTGTGACACGGGTGATGAAGCAAATCAAAATCGACGCCGCCGCCGAAGCCGACCGTGTTTTTTCGATGCTCATGGGTGACGAGGTGCCGCCGCGCAAAAGGTTCATCCAAACCCATGCAAAAAATGCTAACTTAGACGTATAAAAATGACTATCCAAACATTAACCACTTATCACTAATATGGGCGATATCGGAAAGATTCAACAAGTAGAAATTGTCCAGGAGATGCAGAAGTCATATCTGGACTATGCAATGTCTGTAATTGTTGCGCGCGCACTTCCGGACGTGCGCGACGGGCTAAAACCCGTTCACCGCCGAATTATTTATGCAATGCAGCGCCTTGGTGTGACGCATTCATCACACTACAAAAAATCTGCAACTGTCGTCGGAGAAGTTTTAGGTAAATATCATCCCCATGGTGACATTCCCGTTTACGACGCCATGGTCAGGATGGCCCAAGACTTTGCGATGCGCTACCGATTAGTCGACGGTCAGGGAAACTTTGGTTCAGTCGACGGCGATTCCGCAGCCGCTATGCGGTATACGGAAGCCAGGCTGGCCGCCATTTCCGAGACCCTTTTGTATGACCTAGACAAAAACACTGTCGATTGGATCGACAATTTCGACGGCAGTTTAAAAGAACCCGTATACCTTCCGGCAGTTCTTCCAAACCTGCTCATCAATGGTGCATCCGGAATCGCTGTTGGCATGGCGACCAATATTCCGCCCCATAATCTCGGTGAAATTATCGACGCCATTGCCCACCTAATTGAGCATCCGGAAGCCTCTGTCGAAGATCTAACCCAGTTTGTTAAAGGCCCGGATTTCCCAACGGGGGCCCAAATTTACGATCAAGCAGAAATAACAGCGGCTTATGCCACAGGCCGCGGCAAAATCATGATGCGCGCCAAGACGGAAATCGAAGAAACAAAAGGCGGCCGCTTCCAAATCGGCATTTCCGAAATCCCATATCAAGTCAACAAAGCCACACTCGTCACCCGCATCGCCGAACTTGTCAAAGACAAAAAATTGGATGGCATTTCTGATCTCCGCGACGAATCGGATAGAAACGGTATGCGCATCGTTGTGGAACTTAAGCGCGACGCCAGGCCTAAGACGGTCCTTAATAACCTTTTTAAACACACAGCCCTTCAACAATCATTTGCCGTTAACATGGTCGCTCTGGTCGAAGGCACCCCTCAAACGCTAACCCTAAAAATGATCCTGGAACACTTTATCAAGCACCGCAAAAGCGTCATCACTCGTCGTTCCCAGTTTGAACTGGCAGAAGCCCGCGCCCGCGAACATATTTTGGAAGGGCTCAAAATTGCCGTTGACAACATAGATGAAGTGATCGAAACCATCAAAAAATCCAAAGACCAGCAAGACGCCAAAGAAAACCTGATGAAACGTTTCAAGCTATCGGATTTGCAGTCCCAAGCCATCCTTGATATGCAGCTTAAAAGGCTAGCCGCCCTTGAAAGACAAAAAATCGAAGAAGAATTGAAAATGATTCGGGAACTTATCGCTTATCTTCTGGACCTTCTGGCTCACCCAGAAAAAATCCTCAAAGTTGTCAAAAGCGAACTTGCCAAATTAAAAGAGCGTTTCGGTGACGAAAGAAGAACCCGCGTCTACAAACAAAAAATAGGAGAGTTCTCCGAGGAGGACCTCATTCCTAATGAGCCGACGATTGTCACCATCACCGTTGGCGGTTACGTCAAACGCCAGGACATTGGCTCTTTCAGAACCCAAAGAAGAGGCGGTAAAGGTGTAACAGGCATTACCACCAAAGAAGAAGACGTTGTTTCGCACCTTTTTGCGGCGCAAACACATGACAATTTACTGTTTATCACAAACAGGGGCCGTGTTTTTCAGCTAAAAGTATATGATCTGCCCGACACCTCACGCCAAGCCAAAGGCAGTGCCATTGTGAACTTACTGGAACTTGGTGCCGAAGAAAAAGTACTAGCAATACTGCCGATTAAAAAAGGTAATACTGAAGCCAAGTTCATTATTATGGCCACCAAAATGGGGGTCATTAAAAAGACGGCCCTGACTCAATACGAAGCCATCCGCAAAACCGGCATTATCGCTATCAAACTACAACCAGGGGATTCGTTAAGCTGGGCCAAGCTAACAAGCGGCACTGACAACATCATCATGGTTTCCAAAAAAGGGATGTCTATCAAATTCAAAGAGGCAGACGTTCGTCCGATGGCTCGCGACACCATGGGGGTCAGAGGCATCAAAATAAAATCAACAGATGAGCTGATTGGTATGGATGTAATCAATGCCACCGACGACAAAGCCGACATCCTGGTTCTTACCGAAAGAGGCATCGGTAAGAAAACTCCGGTCGGAGCCTGGCCAATGCAGCTTCGCGGTGGTGTCGGTGTCAAAGCCGCGCACCTTGCCGAAAAAACCGGTGACATGGTCACCGCCCAAATCCTGACAAGAGATGACGAGGCTCTAATTTTAACTTCACAAAAAGGCCAAATAATAAGAACTACGTTAAGATCCATTCCAAGATTAACCCGCGACACCCAAGGCGTTATTATCATGCGTCTATCAGCAGGTGATAAAGTGGCCGCCGCCACCGTAGTGCAAAAGAAAAAGGAAGATGCGGATGAACCGGAAGGGCTGACGCCGGAAATGATCAAAGCCGCAGAGCAAGCAGAAAAAAGTCTCGACGAGAATCCCAAAAAATCAGCCGCATCCGAAAAATCCAAGGTTACAAAAGTAGCGAAAAAACCTGTTGCTAAGCTTCAGAAAAAGGAGTAAAATCACAAAAACCCGCAAATGCCTAGGGCCCTTACAATCAAACCCCATCTAGCAGAAGCCCCACGTGGCTTCTTTTTTTTATATTTTAGAGCGATTTCAGCGAAAAAATATATCAGAGGAGCGCCATTGCGAGGCGCGAAGCGCTCGCAAGGCGACCTGCTGATATCAAAATAATATTCCCATGCCCATGAAGACAGCTCAGCTTATTCTTTCAGATGGCACGAAATTCGAGGGCCAATCATTTGGTGCGTCCAAATCTGTCGCCGGCGAAGTCGTCTTTGCCACCGGCATGACCGGTTATGACATGAGCCTGACCGATCCTTCGTATGCCGGCCAAATCCTTGTTTTTACCTACCCGCTTATTGGTAATTGGGGTGTTCCTTCAAAAGAAAACTGGGAATCGGATCGCATCCACACCAAGGCACTAATTGTTGGCGACCTGACCACAAAGCCCAGTCACTGGCAAATGCAACAAACCTTAGATTCCTGGTGTAAGAAAGAGGGCGTTCCGATTATCTCCGGAATCGACACCCGTGCCTTAACTCAAAAACTTCGCGACCATGGCGTCATGCTCGGTAAAATAGTTGTTGATAACAAAGACATTGAATTAGATGACCCAAACCTGCGTAACCTCGTTGCTGAAGTGTCGCCGAAAAATCTCCAAATATATTCTTCGAGTGACCCCGCATTGCGGGGGATTGGTAAGTTCTCGAAGAGCTCGAAAAATAAACTCAAAATCGGCCTGCTTAACTGTGGTGCCAAAAAGAGTATTTTAAGAAATCTTCTCGAAAGAGGAGCAACCGTTTACGAACTTCCGTGGGACTATGATCCATTTTCCAATAATTTACCCCTGGACGGCTTGCTTATCAGCAATGGACCCGGTGATCCTAAAATAGCCACAAAATCCATAGCGATTATCAAAAAATCACTAGAGCGAAAATTACCAACATTTGGCGTTTGCCTTGGCAATCAACTGCTTGCTTTAGCCGCCGGTGGAGACACCTATAAATTAAAATTCGGACATCGGTCTCAAAACCAGCCAACCATGGAAGTTAGCACAAATCGTTGTTACATCACGACCCAAAATCACGGCTTTGCCGTCGACGAGAAAAAACTGCCCAAAGGATTTATACCCTGGTTTGTCAATGCCAATGACCACACTAATGAAGGCATCAAGCACGAACAGTTACCGTTTTTCTCCGTCCAATTCCACCCCGAAGCAACCCCCGGACCAACCGACACGACTTGGTTATTTGACTTTTTCTTTGAAAAAGTCAGAAGCATGAAGAAAGAATTATGAATAATGGTACAAAAATACAATCATTTACCGACTTAAACGCTTGGCGAAATGGTCACGAGCTTGTTATAACAATTTACAAACTTACTAAGAACTTTCCAAAAGAGGAACAATTTGGCCTGACAAGTCAAATCAGGCGCGCAGCAGTTTCAATCACTTCAAACATAGCCGAAGGCTTCAGTCGTAGTTCATACAAAGAAAAATCCCAGTTCTATTCCATGTCTTTAGGGTCATTAACAGAAGTCCAAAACCAATTATTAATTGCTAAGGACCTGGGCTACATAGATAGCAAACAATCTGATGGACTAGCTATTAATACAATGATCATTAGTAAATTGTTAAACGGGTTAATTAAAAAATCTAAAACCTTAATTCATAATTCATGACTCATAATTCAATTAAAAAAGTCTTACTTCTCGGTTCCGGCGCCTTGCAAATCGGTCAAGCCGGGGAATTCGATTATTCCGGCTCGCAAGCTATCAAAGCTCTTAAAGAAGAAGGCATAGAAGTCATCCTCATCAACCCCAACATTGCCACCATTCAAACTTCTGAAAAGCTGGCAACCCGTGTTTATTTCCTGCCGGTCGATCCTTATTTTGTGCAAGAGGTTATTAAAAAAGAAAAACCACAAGGAATTGTGCTCTCGTTTGGCGGCCAAACAGCCCTCAACTGCGGACTCGCTTTAGAAAAATTGGGGATTCTTAAAAAATATAAAGTCCAAGTTTTAGGCACGCCAACCAAGGCAATCGAAACAACAGAAGACCGCCAGAGATTTGCCGATTTGCTTAGATCCATCAACCTGCTTACCCCTCAAAGCCATGCGGTAAGTTCGATTAAAGATGCACTGACAACTGCCGGCAAAATCAGCTATCCCGTGATGGTCAGGGGAGGCTATTCTTTGGGCGGCCAAGATTCCGGAGTCGCTGCCAACAAGCAAGAGCTGGAAGTCATTGCCAAAAAAGCCCTGGCCAAAACAACCCAAATACTAGTCGAAGAAAGCGTTGCCGGCTGGAAAGAAATCGAGTACGAAGTCGTCCGCGACAAATATGACAATTGCATTACCGTCTGTAACATGGAAAACATTGACCCGATGGGGATCCATACCGGGGAATCCGTAGTCGTTGCTCCTTCGCAAACTCTTAATAATTTCGAGTACCACAAACTGCGCGAGATCGCCATTCAAGTAATCCGTAAATTAGGCATCGTTGGTGAATGCAATATCCAATATGCCGTAAACCCGAATCCAGACGAGGTCTCTCCTCGCAAGAACTCCAGCGAGGAGAGACCTCGTAAGTCACTTGACTACCGCATCATTGAAGTCAACGCCAGACTTTCCCGAAGTTCCGCCCTCGCAAGCAAAGCAACCGGGTACCCGCTTGCCTACGTAGCCGCCAAACTCGCCTTAGGCTATGGCTTAACAGAAATAAAAAACTCCGTTACACGCAAAACCAGCGCCTGTTTTGAACCGGCACTTGATTACATAGTTGTCAAATTTCCCCGATGGGACTTGGGCAAATTTGTAAAATCTCAACCGCTTCTTGGGTCCTCAATGCAATCCGTGGGAGAAGTTATGGCAATAGGCCGCAACTTCGAAGAAACGATCCAAAAAGCAGCCCGGATGCTCGATATCGGCGCAGACGGTATTGTTGATGAAAAAATTCCGGAAATTGCTTACCAACTACCAACGCCCTGGCGTCTTTTCAAAATTACCCAAGCCCTAAAAAGGGGAGTAGCTGTCCAAAAGATTGCCAAAGAAACAAAAATCAACGCTTTCTTTTTGGATAAGCTCAAAAACATTGCGGACTTCGAAAACAACTTGGCAAAAAACCGAGAGGTATCGAAGAATGTTCTACTTGAATCAAAGCGGCTTGGTTTTTCCGACAACAGAATTGGCCAACTGACAGGTATTACTGCATCAGAAATTTATAACTTGCGGGAGAAACACAACATTCATCCGGTAGTTAAGCAAATCGATACCCTGGCCGCCGAATACCCGGCCAAAACAAATTACCTTTACCTCACATACAACGGTGTATGTGATGACATAAACTCGAAATCCGAAATCCGAAATCCGAAACAAAATTCAAAAACTTTAAACACTAAACGTTTTGAAAATTATAATTTAAAAAATTCGGATTTGTTTAGTATTTCGAATTTAGATATTCGAATTTCCCAAAATAATCACAAAGTGATTGTTTTGGGTTCTGGCCCATACCGCATTGGCTCTTCCGTTGAATTCGATTGGTGCTGTGTGACTTGCGCCCAAACAGCCAGAGAGCTGGGCTACACCACAATTATCATCAACTGCAACCCGGAAACCGTATCTACGGATTTTGATATGGCCGACAAGCTTTATTTTGATGAACTAACAGCCGAAACAGTTTTTGAAATCTATCAAAAAGAAAGTCCTGCCGGTGTTATTGTTTCGATGGGAGGTCAAACTCCCAACAATCTGGCGGTTAACCTCGCCCAAAAGAATGTGCACATTCTGGGCACTCCTCAAAAATCGATTGACAACGCCGAAGACCGCAATAAATTCAGTAAGCTCTGCGACACCTTGGGAATCGATCAGCCTCTTTGGGCCGCTCTTCGAAAAACCGCTGAGGCAATTAACTTCGCCCAAAAGATTGGCTTCCCCGTACTAGTCAGGCCTTCATATGTACTTTCCGGTGTCGCTTTTAATATCGCCCTAAACAAGGAAGACCTAAGAAAGTACCTACTTGTCGCCAGCAAAGTTTCCGAAAAATACCCGGTTGTCATTTCCAAGTTTATAGAAAACTCCAAGGAAATAGAAATAGACGCCGTTGCCAGCCACGGTAAAATAATCCTCCACGCCATCTCCGAACACGTTGAAAATGCCGGCGTCCACAGCGGCGACGCCACCCTTGTTCTGCCAGCCCAAAAAATCTATCTCGAAACCAAAAACCAAATAGAAGAAATTGCCAGAAAAATTGCAGCTTCTTTAAACATTACCGGACCTTTTAATATGCAATTCCTGGCTAAAGAAAATAAAGTCATGGTCATCGAATGCAATCTACGCGCTTCCCGCAGTTTCCCGTTCGTTAGTAAAGTTAGCGGTGTTAATTTTATTGAACTCGCCACAAAAGCCATACTAGCTGGTAACCGGTCGCCAAAGGCGACCCTCGTCAAAGACGGGCTACCGGTCACCAGCTACCAGATACTCAATCACGTCGGGGTCAAGGCTCCGCAGTTCTCCTTTACGCGCATTCAGGGAGCAGATCCGGTTCTGAGGGTAGAGATGAGTTCAACCGGAGAAGTTGCTTGTTTTGGAATAGATATTTACGAGGCATTTCTTAAAACCCAAATGGCCACGGGAATTAAGATGCCCAAAAAATCGGTATTTGTCAGTATTGGCGGAGACGAAAACAAAGCCAAATTCCTGCCAACCGCCAAAACGCTGGCCAAACTAGGGCTCAAAATCTACGCCACCTCCGGCTCTTCCGACTACCTCAAAAAGCACGGCATTAAATCGACAACTCTGTTTAAAATTTTCGAAAATAAAACGCCAACCATTATCGATTATGTAACCCACCAAAAGGTCGATATGGTCATCAATATTTTCGATCCTTACCAAGCCATGCAAACAGGCGACGGCTACAAAATTCGTCGCGCCACACTCGATTTTGGTATTCCACTTTTAACAAACTTGCAAAACGCCGAACTGTTTGTAGAATCCCTCGCGCGGAAAAAACTCACCGATCTTAAAGCACTACCCTGGAATAGTTACGTCAAAATGGACTAAACTATCCTTGTGCGACTCCTTGTTGTTTCTATAATCTTTATAATTTTTATAACGGTTATAAATTTTATAAAACCCGTCTACGCCCAATCCCTGCCATACGGCTGGCAGGTAAATAACTTTCAAAGTAATATCGCTGTTCTTCCGGATGGCAAAGTTGAGGTCAGGGAAACAATAAGCGTCGATTTCGACAGTCTCGAGAAACACGGCATTTACCGCGATATTCCTTATATATACACCAACGGTGACGGCACAAAAACCTACACCCAGATCGACGTAGAAAGTGTTTTAAAAAACGGATCACCGGAAAACTACCAAACATCGCAATCCAACGGTTTTGTCAGAATTAAAATCGGTGACGCTAACAAAACAATTTCCGGCATTCAAACATACCAAGTTACTTATGTCGCCAGCGGCGTAATCAAAGGTTTCCCGAAATTCGACGAGCTTTATTGGAATGTCACCGGAAACTACTGGGAAGTCCCAATTCAAAACGCCGAGGCAACTGTCACCCTACCATCAAACGCCATCACCCAAGTTGCCTGCTACCAGGGAATAATAGGTTCAACCCAGGAATGTGAAAGTAGCCAAGACGAGGTCAATGCCATTTTCAAATCGACAACACCATTGTCCCCAGGAGAAGGAATTACAATCGCCGTCGGATATAAAAAAGGGCTCGTACCGATAATTACTGTCGCCAGACCAAAAACTTTGTGGGAAAAAATAACCTCACCCGGGAACCTTTTATTAACTCTCATAATCTTCTCAACCTCATGGAGCATAATCTTCCGCCAGTGGTGGAAAAACGGCCGCGATTTCTGGTTTCGCAGAAAAGACCTTTTTGACCCCAATGCCAAAGAAGAAAAGAAACCAATCGGTGCTCACGAAACGATTGTCGTTTTATATTCACCGCCGGAAAACATGCGACCAGCCGAACTTGGTGTTGTGATTGATCAAAAGGCCGACAATCGCGATGTCACGGCAACCATAATCGACCTAGCAACCCGCGGATTTTTAAAAATCGAAGAGGTACCCAAAAGCTGGTTGTTCGGCAAAGTCGACTACAACTTAACCAAAAAAGATAAAGACAATTCAAAACTGTTGCCTTACGAAAAAGAACTCTATGACGCATTTTTCAGTAGCAAAAAATCTGTCAAGATCTCATCGCTCAAGTACACTTTCTACAATGATCTGGCAAAGGTAAAAAACCAACTTTATGACAATTTAGTCTCCAAAAAACTTTTCATCAAGCGCCCGGACAAGGTGCGCGGAATTTATTTTGCCGTTGCGATATTCGCCATTGCCGGCGGAATTGGCAGTACAATTTTCGGCTTGGCCAGCCAAAATGCTTTAGTCGTCTCTTTGGCCCTTGGCCTGTTTATCGGGTGTTTGCCGCTATTGTTCCTTGCCAACTTCATGCCCCGGCGCACCGCCCAAGGCCATGACATGTACCTGAAAACCAAAGGCTATTTTCTTTTTGTAGACAAGGCCGAAAAATACCGTCAGCGTTTCTTTGAAAACAAAAACCTTTTCAACGAGGTTCTGCCGTATGCCATCACCTTTGGCCTAACCGAAAAATTCGCCCAAGCGATGAAAGATATTGGCATCAAGCCTCAAACCACAAGTTGGTATGCAGGCACCCACGCCTTCAACGTTGGCACTTTTGGCAGTAATATTGAATCGTTTTCCAATTCCGTTTCAAAGTCTATGGCCTCGACTCCCCACAGCAGCGGCAGTAGTGGAGGAGGCTCGTCTGGAGGCGGATTCGGCGGAGGCGGAGGCGGCAGTTGGTAGTGATTAAACAATGAATAACCGGTGACTCACTGACTCACTGACTCACTGACTCACTGATTATTATTGTTATAATTCCCTCATGCCGAAACCCAAAGCCTGTACGCTATATATCGTCCGTCACGGCCAAACAGAGTGGAATCTAAGGCGGAAAATCCAGGGACATGCAGATTCCCCCCTAACCAAAGAGGGGGTTTCCAATCTGCGCAAGCTTGGAGACTCCCTAAAAAAAGTGCAATTCGCCGCCGTTTTTTCTTCAGACTCCCAACGCGCTAAAAGATCGGCAGACATTATTACCCTCGAAAAGAATATAGCAATTACCACATCAAAACTACTCAGAGAAAAAAGCTATGGTAAATACGAAGGCATAGAATTTGCAGATTTCCAAAAAAAGCTCAAAAAACATCTTGAGCACTATCAAGAGTTAAAAACGGATCAGCAGAGAATGTCCTTTAAGTACCCCGACATCGAAAGTGACGAAACAGCCGTCGCCAGGTTCATAACTTTCCTGCGTGAAATCTCGATCGGCTATCCGGGCAAAAATGTCCTTGTAGTTACACACGGTGGCCCAATCAAGATTTTGCTTATCCACTTAGGGTTTGCTACCTACGAACAATTTCCTTCAACCGTACTTGCCATTGGCAATAGTGCTCTGGTAAAACTTTCTTGTGACGGCGTCGATTTTAAAATCCTCCAAACGGTTGGCATCAACAAAACCGACTCATCGTCAACTATAAATCACTAACCGCTTAAAAATGTTATACTACTCTATAGGCCGCGCTCAGCGCAGTTTTTCTTATATCTGAATTTTATATCAGCAAAACTTTAATTTATATAATTAAATTTAATAATATATTGAAGTTTTCTGATATTTTTATTAAACAATATTAATATATAAGAAGAGGAAGTTTAACAAAAATGAATAACATCAGAAACGTCGCCATCATCGCCCACGTCGACCACGGCAAAACCACACTCGTAGACGCCCTTTTGCGCCAATCCCAAACCCATTTAGGCAAAGAGGACATGGGTCATGATCTGATTATGGACAGCAACGAACTCGAAAAAGAACGCGGCATCACGATTTTTTCTAAAAATGCCAGCGTCATTTGGAAAGGCACCAAAATCAACATCATTGACACCCCCGGCCACGCCGACTTCGGTGGGGAAGTAGAGCGTGTTTTAAAAATGGCCGATGGTTGTTTACTGCTTGTAGACGCCAAAGAGGGGCCGATGCCGCAAACGCGCTTTGTCTTAAAGCATGCGTTGGAAATGGGTCACAAAATAATTGTGGTCGTTAACAAAATCGACAAACCGGACGCCCGGCCTGAATATGTCGAAGGTAAGATTTTTGACCTGTTTGTAGAACTTGGCGCGGACGAAGACAATGCCTTTTTTGAAACAATTTATGCTTCCTCAAAACTCGGCAAGGCCGGCATGACACCGGAACTTTCCAAGATGCAAGACATCTCGACCATTTTCGACGAAATCTTGCGAGTTGTGCCGTCTCCCTCAGGCAGCGCGGAAAAACCTTTCCAAATGCTGATCACAAACCTCTCTGCCGATTCCCATAAGGGACGTATTGCCACGGGCCGTGTCTACAACGGTAAATTAAAATCCGGTGACGAAGTCATCCATATCAATCGAGCAGGCGAAAAGAAAAAGGCGCGCATCACATCACTTATCACTTTTGAAGGCTTGAACAGGGTAGAAACCCAAGAAATTTCTGCGGGCGACGTCGCCGCCATTTCCGGCATCGCCGATATCACCATCGGAGAAACGGTTGCCGATGCAACCAACCCCGAAGCGCTAGCGCTAATCGACATTGAAGAACCAACTATCCGCATGAATTTTGCCGTAAATTCTTCTCCCTTTGCCGGCAACGAGGGTAAATTTAAAACATCCAGCCAAATCCGCGCCAGACTTTTCAAAGAACCGGAAACTGATGTTGCCCTTAGAGTCGAAGATGGACCAAATGGTGATTGGATTGTATCCGGCCGGGGCGAACTTCATTTGGCGATATTAATTGAACGTCTGCGCCGCGAAGGTTACGAATTCCAAGTCTCCCGTCCTCAAGTCATCGAAAAAGTGATAGACGGAGTCAAAATGGTCCCTTTCGAACGCGTCTTTTTGGAAACTCCGGAACAATACGGTGGTTCCGTCATGCAAAAAATGGGCACCCGTCACGGACAACTAATTGACACTAGAACCGAAAACGGCATCACCTCTTTTGAGTTTCTAATCTCTAGCCGTGATCTTTTCGGCTACCGTTCGGAATTTACCACAGACACCAAAGGGCTAGGTTTAATCAACACCAGCTTTCAAGACTACGAAAAAGACCCGGGGTTTGCTCACGCTAGAGAACATGGCTCTCTGGTCGTTTACGATTCCGGTACCACTAAAACCTATGGTTTGATGGCAGCCCAAGACAGGGGACTGCTGTTTATTGGTCCGGCGGTTCCGGTTTATAAAGGCCAAGTCGTCGGCCAAAATTCCCGAGCCGAAGATATCCGTATCAACGTTTGCAAAGAAAAAAACCTAACCAACATGCGTAGTAAAGGGGAAGACGTCGGCGCCCACATCAACGCTCCCAAAACAATGTCACTCGAAGACGCCCTGGAATACATTGACGACACCGAACTGGTCGAAGTCACCCCCGAAAACGTCCGCATCCGCAAAAAGATCCTAGACGAAATGGAAGAACGTAAACGTCAAAGAGGATTGATTTAAACCTACTACCTCAGACATTATCTTACGTATTTCACATTGACTTATTGTCCTATAATGTGTTAATATCCGTCGCATGTCACGACCTGACACCAGAGGCGGAGAGACTTTAGCCCTAAAAGATATCACAACCAATATTGTGATTGCAGACCCAGTGGAATTAATGCGCGACAATCCTGCAGCTTTAATTGTAAATAAGGAGTCTTATGGTAGGATGGCTGCACACTTTTCTCCTGCTCAATTCGATCCACCACAAGTTGTTCTAGTAGATGCATACGATTCACAACATGGAAGAGTTCGTAAGCCGTTTGTTCTTGATGGCATGACACGTACCAAATTTGTTGCAGATAATGCTGCAACAATCATGGAGGGAAACCCTGGTTTTCGTTTCCACTATCGAGATGTAACTCAATCTGCATTAGCCAATCCTGCCATCGTTCCAATAGCTGAAAAAACTGACAACCAAGATGCATTGACCATGGTCCAATACCTAAGATCCATAATTCCGCCAACTGTTGAACATTCACAAATCGCCCCGGATAGAATTGCGGCTCATTTAATAAATGGTTGGGAAAATATGGTCGGCCATGAATTAGCAAGCAAATACTCTGCCCTTGCTGCCTTGAGTCTTCTTGGCACCCATACTATCAACGTCGCCACAGACCAGGCATTTACAAAAGATTTAGAGAGACAAAAAACCTTAATGGCAAACGAGACTGAACAGGAACGGGCTTTATTAGAAACAGGGCTGATTCAAATGGCCCAAATACTTCGGCAAACAAGGTTAATCCGACAAGAAGTAACTCGTTCTGCTTTTATGCTTGTTAGTGCTCAATCTCCCGTAATAGGGGGACAGCCTGAAGCCCAAAAGCAAGTTTTTGGTCTACTCCACACTACTGAAATTGATAGAAAGTTAGCTGAATCTTTTGAGGGTGCCAGTGAAAGGGAACAGCAAAGAGATTTGTTAGGCAAAGAAGCCTTATCGGCACTTGCAAGGGCCGCAGAAAAACCAAATGCAAGAGGGGACGCAGGAGAAACCGGCACTGTCATTGAACTTGCCCTTAAAGATCCTGCATTAACCTTTGATTACTTAATGCAAACTTTGCAAAGTGACAATCCGGTATCAATGTATGATACAGCCCGCAAAGAAATTAATTTGCAAAACCTAATCCGCTCTTATCGTGAAGCTTACGCTTTGGAGACCTTTAGCGATACAGAAGCAAAACTTCTTGAAACGTTTGGCACGAGAACACTTCTCTCACAACAAGAGCTAAACGTTTATGTTTCTAAAATAATGTCAGCCAATAAAGCAATTGAAGCAGCACGTCAAGCATCTTCTGATTTTGCAACAAATCGCGAAGCTTATATTGCACAAGGAGCAAGACCGGCACTTTTTGAAGAAACTGCTACCCAAATTTCAACACTCATTAGAGCAATAGAAGGGTCTGCCTCAGACCAAACATTAGCACGCAAAACTCAAGAGCTTGCAGAACTTGTGACCAGCGCCCGCCGAAGATTAAATGTACAAATGGCAGCCTATAAGGTAGGCAGACTAGTCGATGAATCTTCCGGAGATAAAGCCAATTCCCAAGCCAGAGATGCGGTAGTTTTTTTGGTCCTGTCAGAATTCACAACACTTGATGACCAAAACAGGGTTGCAGTATCCAGACGCATCAGAGACTTACTATCATTAGACCACGATTTGCTAGCTTCGGTTCAAAGAGGCGACATACGTATAGGCTTTGCCTTAAGCAAACAACGGGAAAGGGGAACTTCACAATCACCCCCATCTACGCCCCAAGCTCCCGTTCTACCGTATACACCTGCAGTTCGGGTACCGCAAGTTGAACCTTCTCCACGCAGAGCAGGTAGATACAGCACAACACCGGAAGAGGTAGAAAGAATGCAACAACAAAGAGAAGAACATCGAAAAGAGTTTAACCGCGAAAGACTACATGAACTTATGAGACAAATTGAAAGAGGTCTGAGAAATATCGACCTAGTTGCAGAGGACCTTAAGGATGAAGATAAAGCAGCATTAGATGCTGTTATCAGAGAATTAGGGCAACTTGCTTTTAATCATCCGGACACACCAAGAGTAATGAGAGAAACTTACCCCAGACTTAGTCGAGAGGCAACAAACCGCCAAGGAGTAGAAATTGAACGAAGCATCGAAAACGACCAAAAAGACGCCAGGACAGGGCGCTAAAAACCCCAAAATAATGCCCACACCCGAACAATATCAGAGAGCAGAAGCCGTTAGACAACATGTACGGCAAGAAATTCAGAACCTCAAAACAGGTCAAGTCCCAAACCTCACATCTTTTTCTGATTTGAGCATACAATTTGGATATACAAAAAGGGGCTCTGCAAGAGCAATCTTATCTTCAGAATTAATCGAACAAAGAAAACTAGCTGAAGCAGAAAGATTGCAACTAGTTCCTTCAAGAGAACTTGCATGGGTTTTAGGAGTTTTAGCTGCTGGTGCTCATCAAGTCGAGGGCAGAACAACATCCATTGAAAGTGACTCACAAGAATTGTTAAACGCATTCGAGTCAAGAGGCCAAAGACTTTTTAAAAAAACCGCGAGAAGAGGCAGAAATGTTCACCGAAGAGAAACCGGCATCAAGGAAATGCCCACTGTCTCATTCTATTCAGCACATTTAGGCCGCGCTCTGGGAGACCTCGGAAGAGAACACTGGCATGAAACAATAGTTACAACCCACAAATGGGTAATCGAGCAAGAAACTTATATGTTAGGTTTCTTAGAAGGTTTTTATGACAAGAGAGGCGCAATTTACGACAATGCAATAGTGATCAACATTTCAAATCAAGGCGGTGCTAGCCTCCTTTTGGATATGTTAACAAGAACCGGAATTCAAAATCCAACCATAAGAAGAGACAACAAAAGCCCAAATATAACACGTGGAGTAGCGATTCATAGTTCAAAAGACACAAATCTCTTTGCATGGAAAATCCACCCGGTTATTCCGGCAAAAAATGCGGCTTTAGAACGTTTCCGTAGCAGAATTGTTAAGAGAGGAGCCCAAATAATATATTCTGATGAAGAACTAATTAGGGAGTGGTCAAGAATAGTAGAACTCTTAGGGCGAATACCTAATCACAACGACATTAAAAGATTAAAGGAGCAGGGCGAAACTCACTTTTATGGACAGAATTTCTCAAACAGGTTTGGGGAGGGAAGCTTTCCAGAAGCAAGATATCGACTAATAACTTTAACTGGTATCCCAACAGGTGTACAAGCAGAAGACAAAGATCCAGAGTACTACCGCAATAAGCTTCTCAGAGGCAACCCAAATAAAAAACACGCCGACGACCAGCTTATTTCAGAATGGCAAAGACTAACCGAAGTTTTAGGACAACCGCCAACTGATCACGAGATATCAAGGCTAAGATCAGAAAATTTAACTTTATTCTCCTCTAAAACGTATCGTCAGCGTTTCGGTCAAGGCAGTTTCGCAACAGCCAGAGAGCAATTAATCAAACTAGCCGAACACAGCACGAGCTCAAAAAAACAAAAAGTACTTGAACTTATAAAAAGTATGGACGCAAAGGAACTTCGTAGATTTTCAGCTCTCTTTAGAGAAATTTTTAACATATAGGCTTCACTGCCGAATTACACTCTAACGCAAGGACGCGACAGCAAAAATTCTATTTAGGAGAGCAGGGAAACAACACGGCTCAGCCTAATTTACTTTTACGCATGAAATTCTAAACGGAACTGCGGTGTACAATATATCTAGGTACACATTTTAAAAGGGGGTGATTTTAATGAAATTTCAACCTACCAAGGTTGGTCTCTATACGGGCGTCTTAATAAGCTCGTTCCATTCGTTTTGGTCAATTCTGGTTGTTTTAGGATTGTCTCAGGGTCTTCTGGACTTTATCTATAGCATTCATTTTCTCAATAACCCGTTTCAGATCCAGCAGTTCAGTCTAACAACAGCACTTATTCTCATAGTATTCACTTTCGCGGTCGGGTTTATTGTGGGCTGGGTAGGCACTTGGCTCTGGAATAAAATGCAGAGCAAATAATTGCAGAGTTCACTTGCACGGACTGGCCCGCATAAATCATAGTTCTGCCAAAGTGTTTAATCTGCAATAGCCGTCTTTCCATTTCCGGAGTGGAATGATTTATGGACATCCCGCAGGCGTGAATTAGTAACGTGGGTATAAATTTGGGTTGTGGCCACATTCTTATGGCCGAGCAGTTCCTGGACAGATCTCAAGTCGGCACCATTGAGCAGCAAGTCAGTAGCAAAACTGTGCCGCAGAACGTGCGGTGTGGCCTTGACCGGCAATCTGGCTTTTCTGACATATTTTTCGACCATCCGCTGGACCGAACGGGGTGTCAGCCTAAGCTGTTCGGGATTCTGGGTAATCTCGGCATTTCCCGAATAACGGATAAAAAGGGCGGGGGAGCCATCCGTCCTTTCCGCCATATACCTCTCTAACCATAGCGCCGCCCGGTCGGAAATAAAAACAACCCTTGGCCTCTGGCCTTTACCAATGATTCCAAACTCCCTGCGTTCCAAATTGATTTGAATTTTATTCAGTTTACAAATCTCCGAAACCCTTAACCCGGTCGAAAACAAAAGCTCCATCAAAGCTTTGTCCCGCATACCTCGCTCTTTGGAAATGTTCGGCTGGGCGAGCAACCGTTCCAACTGCTCACGATCCAAAAATTTTAAACTCCTGGAGTCCACCTTTGGCAAATCAATCTTGTCCGGTGACACCACCCTAAGATCCTTTCTTATCAAATATTTAAGAAACGATCTTAGGGCAATCACATAATAATTCTGCGTTACTTTTTGGATGGGTAAATTACCGTTTGGACTATTATAATGAGCTAAATACACACGATATTTGCGGACGACCTCGAGAGTCAGTTGCTCCGGCGAAGTAGTAGGGGAGTTTAACGCAATCCAAGCTAAAAAATTATTCAGATAATGTCGATAATCGCGGATTGTGAGCGGGGAGAGGTTCCGTTCGATTTCCAAATATTCTAAAAACTCTTGGACTAGGGAAGGCAGATCAAAGGTCATAAAGTAGATTCATGAATCTTAAATCATTAATCATAAATCTTACTTTATTATGCGACGCTTCTAAGACGAAAATCAATACACTGCAAAGTCATAAGTATCAATTCTACGACGCAAATACTCAAAGGGATATCACTAAAAGCCTTGCTTTTTGTTCCGTAGTTTTGTAGAATCCCATCTTATGGAAATATTTAGCTATCCTGATGTGGCACAAATGGAGGCAGCAAAAGCTGGTAGGCTGGAGCGGAGTGCGAAAGGTGGCAATTTCGCTGAAACTGCCTTAAGATCAGAAGAGAATGTTCAAAAACCCGAAAGAGTGCACCACGTAGGGAGGGGCTTAAAAGGATCACACGTCTTTCTCTTAACTCACCCACAACCAGCCCGGTAACTTCCCAAACAACAAACCATCAAAGGTAGACAAAAACCCATAGTATTTGGTATAATTGCATCCAGCCAATTTGTTGCTACAATAAATGCTAATGGCCGATAAACAAAAATACAAAAGGGTGCTTCTAAAACTCTCCGGTGAAATGTTCCTGGGAAAAAGGGAATACGGAATCGATCCCCAATTTACAACCTGGCTCGCCAACGAAATCAAAAAAGCCGTCAAAACCGGTTCTCAAATAGGCATCGTTGTCGGCGGCGGTAATATCTTCCGCGGAAACTCCGCTGAAGAAAATGGTTTGGAAAGAACCGTTGGCGATTATATCGGCATGCTGGCCACAATCATGAATTCGCTCGCCTTGCAGGCAGCCCTGGAAAAAGAAGGCCAGCCGGCTAGGGTTTTATCGGCAATTGAAATAAAAGATGTTTGCGAACCCTATATCCGCAGACGCGCCATTCGCCACCTGGAAAAGGGGAGAGTTGTAATTTTTGCCGGGGGAACAGGCAACCCATTTTTTACAACCGACTCCGCCGCCGCACTACGAGCCCTCGAGACCGATAGTAATATTATCCTTAAAGCTACAAAAGTCGACGGTGTCTATGACCACGATCCGCTTAAAAACAAAGACGCCAAAAAATTCACCAAAATTAGCTTTCAGGAAGCCCTCACAAATCACGATATCGAAATCATGGACAATAGCGCCATTTCTCTTTGCATGGACCATAAGATTCCAATTATCGTTTTTGATCTGGCCCGCGAAGACAACATCCTCAAAGCCGTCTCCGGCGAAACTATCGGCACATTGATTACCAGTTGATAATTTCTCTCTAGAGAAAAACCCTTCTGCGGGATTATTTGCTCTGATCCTTAATTAAGCACCATTCTACTAATCGCTAACCATAAACCACTCTTGTTGAGCCCGCCAAAGCCCCTTAAACGGCTGATTATTTAAAAGACGACCAACTAGTCGGCATAATAGGGTTTAGACTGTCCCAATAACCCAAATTATAAAGTACAGAAACCAAAAGTGACAAAAAAACGCAAAGCATATCAAACAGGCACAATTGAAATCAAACAACAAATCGCAGAAACAGAAACCAAAAGCAGTAAATAGGCAAAATTTGTTATTTGTTATTGGGCATTTGTTATTAGTTATTCTTTGCGTAGCAAAGCCCTCTCCTCCCCAGGCTGAGTTCAAACGCGTCGCAAAAGTATCATTGTGCGACGCAGAGGATATTTAAACATCTAGCCCTCTACCGGGGAATATAAGTGTCTAGTATTGGTAATTTGTCATTGGGTATTGGGTATTTGTCATTTCCTGGCCCCTTCCCCTGAACTCCTTAAAACCACTTCCCCGGATATAGTCGGCATTAGCACTCAATCTATAATCCTGCCATAATTCACCTTAAATTGAGTAAACTCACTGCGCGAGGGTGGTGTAATCAAGGCACAACAAACGTATCTTCTTTAGTCCTTAGTCTTTAGTCATTTGTCCTTAATGCAAACAAGGTTCTTCCCGTCGTTATATATGGTTAATAGTTATTTTTCACATTACCCTTTTCACGCTATTTAAAGAAAACTATAACTATATCACACTATATCACCCTACTCCTCCACTTCACCCCATCCCAGTCAAAAAAGTGCCATTTCCCTGAAGCTAACTCGTGCTCAAAATTTTGTTAATCGTCATCATCAATTTGCCATTGACCACATTACTCAGTTCTTTTCGTTATAAACTATAGGTTTATTTTGCTGTGTTTTTAATTAAAAATTGTAAATTAAAAAGAGGAGTTTCGCTACGCGAAATTAAAAATTCCCCGCGGGGCGGGATCATCCCCAATGGGTGGAAACCACAATCACGAGGAAAACTGCCACAGCCACCGCCATATGCTCCCACACTTGCCTACCCTTAAGTCTGTCTTGAAATGCAAATTGCGAAAGTCCTAAAACCATATACATAATCATCGCCATGGCCAAAGCACTATTTACAGCCACAATTGGCCAGAATGACAATACCGCCGCCACTTCCATGCTGGCCAGAGTAAAAACTAGCGCATACCTAAATACTTTTTTGGAAATAAAATCTTCGAGTTCAAACGACCAAAGCCCGACCAAATAAAGCGGAAAAACGATAACAGCTACGCTTGCCACAATTGCGTACACCGGCAGGTGAAAAGAAAAAAGCACGTTACACAAAAAGAAAGTGGCCAATAGTGAAAACAAAAGCCCTACAGCATAAGCGGCGCGCAAAAGAGCAATCGTCCGAATCGCAGCCACATTAAAAATATTGGCCGTTAACATCAAAAGATAAAAAGAAACTGCAAACGCCATTGCAAATGGCACGCGCGTCAGCCACCGGATTGGCAGCAAAAAATAAAACAAAGATGCACCCGCCACAAAGTAGGCAGGCAACAATAAAAGCAGAAAATATTTGACTCCGGACAGTTCACCCCAAAGCGCAAAAATCGAAAGAAAAATTGTCAAACCCGCCAGAAAACCGATTGTCTGGAAGCGCAGTGAATCATCCACTACTTGCGTCGCCACCAAAACCGCAGTCAAGCTCAGCGATACCAGGATAAACTTCTGTCTTTTGCTTATCTCATAAGAAACCAGGCGCTTTAAAAAACTCTTCTTTGGCTCCCCTACTTTACGATTATTTTTTCGACCAAAATATCTCATTTTAAAAATTCGAATATCTAAACTCTAAATTCGAAACAATTTCTCAAATCCTAAATATAAATGTTCCAAACCTTTTGTATTTTAGAATTTATTTTTTAGAATTTGTTTCGGATTTCGTTTTTCGGATTTCGAATTTATCAGTCGTTCGAATCACGTGGCATATTGCCACAGCCAGTGCATCCGCCGCATCATCGATGAAACCCTTGGCCGGCTTATTCAACTTTCGCTTGCCTAAATACTTCATCACAAATTTTTGCACTTCCTTTTTGTCGGATTTACCGCTACCGGTTAATGTCAGCTTGACACTCAAACCCTGATACTCAAATATCGGTATACTATGGGCCGCTCCTGTCATCAGCACGACTCCCCGTGCCTGACCGACTGTCATCGCTGTGCGGGAATTAATACCAAAAAAAAGCTGTTCTATGGCAATACAATCCGGTTTATACCTTCTAAGTAGTACTTGCAGATCCTTCTGGATGCTCCACAGCCTTGTGGGCATTTCCATTTCTTTGGGGGTCACAATACAACCGTACCCTATTAAAAGTAATCCTTTGGGGTTTTTAACCAGATCGTTTTCGATAACTCCGAATCCGGTAGTCGCCGTGCCTGGGTCAATGCCGAAGATAATCATCTTAAAATTCGAATATCGAAATTCGAAATTCGAAACAAATTCTAAACCCTAAAATTCAAATGCTCAAATAGTTTTGTATTTTGAAAATTCTTATTTTGTATTTGTTTCGGGTTTCGTGCTTCGGATTTCGAGTTTATACCTCCGGCTCGGGTCCGTCGTACTCCACTTCGTCTTCTTCTAATCGGCGCACAGGCTTTTCGCGCGTCGCTTCTTCGACAACGTGCGCCACCAACCCCGGTACCCTGGCGATAATAAAAATACCCTTCCCGACCTTGACATCAAAGCCCATTTCACACAAAATCGCCGCAATTATTCCGTCAATGTTCAGCGGTAAATCCTTGCCCCTGTTGTGGAACTCGGCAGCTATGCCTTGGGCAAACTGAATATATTTACCCGCAAATCCCGTCTCTTTGGCAATCTCGACAAGCTTTACCGTCCTTGGGTCTTCTCCTTTGTAAAGCTTGTGACCAAAACCGGCTAACCGCTTATCCCGCGATTTAAAATCATCAATCACTGCTCCGGGTGCCTTTTCGACATTCGCACAATAATTTTCCATGGCCGCTTCTATGGCCCCGCCATGATATTCTCCAAAAGCCAATACACCTCCGGCAACCGCCGCTTGCACCGGACTACCGGCACTATAGATATTGCGGGCCGCGACAACCGAAGAAGGATTAACACCATGGTCAATCGAAATTGTCAGCATCGCCGAAAACAGCTTTTCAGTCTGCGCATCCGGCAGTTCACCTTTTAAAATCAAATAAATCGCCGCGGCAAAAGAGACTTCGGAAGACAAATCTATTAAATTTTTACCGCGCACAAAAACCTTGTCGTCTTTGTGGGTAGTGATAGCGGTTCTATATTTCTGAGACATAATAGAGAGTGAGTCTAGTATAGTTAAATCTCTTTTTTTATTAAAGCCGGGATATCTTCAAAATTTTCAGCGACGATTACACCAGCCTCTTTAAGGGCTGTCACCTTTTGCTCCATTGTCGCCTCCATACCGACAATCGAACCGGCGTGACCCAAAGCCGTATCGCTGGGTAGACTCTCGGCAAATTTACCGGCCAAATAAGTAATTATGGGTTTCGTGTATCTTCCTTCTTTGATCAGTTTTGCCGCTTCCAGTTCCGCGCTCCCCCCAACTTCACCAAAGGCCACCACAAGTTGCGTGTATATATCCTGCTCATACATTTCCAAAAGATCAGCGAAACTTGTGCCTGTAAGCAAATCGCCGCCAATACCCACAACCGTTGACTGCCCATATCCCCCGTTTGTAATCAACATCGCAAGTTCGCTGCACATCCCCCCGGATTTGGAAATAACGCCAATCGGGCCTTTGCTAAAAACTCTGTCGGGATTCGGCCCGCCGATTGAGCCGATCTTGGCCTCGCCGGGAGAAATAGCTCCAACTGATGCCGGACCCAAAACCCTAACTCCGAATCTTTTGGCTTCCGCCAAGACCAAAGCCACATCGGCCACCGGCATTTTCTCGACAAAAATATGCACCAGGGGAATTTTGGCTCTAATCGCTTCGAGTGCCGCGTCTTTTGCCAAAAGCGGTGGGACATAAACCATAGAAACATCTACGTCACCAACCGACTCCGTGGCTTCGGCTATGGAGTTAAAAACGGGAACTGTGTCGACTTCCTCGCCGCCCTTGCCAGGCGTCACCCCCGCAATTAATCTCGTGCCATAATCCAAAAGTTCCGTCGCCGCCTGCTGACCGGACTTACCGGTGATTCCCTGTATTAAAACTCGTGTTTGTTTGTTAATTAGTATCGACATATTAAATTAAGTTCGAAATCAGAAATTCGCCTTTCTGTAAAGAAAATATTCAACTCGAAACAAATTCGAAATCATAATTTTCAAAATCTTGTTTAGAATTTATAATTTGTGTCATTATTTTTTGTTTCGGATTTCGTGCTTCGAATTTCGAGTTTGGAAGTTGTTAGATAATCTCACAACTTCCTTTGCCGCTACCGAGATTGGTGTTTCCGGACCGTATAAATGAATGTCCAAACCCACTTTTTTGGCTAATTTCCTCAACATTTCGTATGCCTCAGTTTGTCTAGGACCACCACGCCTGACCACGATTGGGTATTTTGGTTTGTCTTTCATCTTGGCAAGGGCATCGGCAAACCCGCCAAGTGTCTCGTATATATCGGTGAAATTGGCAAAGGCCCCGCAAACTAAACAACCGCTAATATCTTTTTTATCCAGCGTCAAAGCCGTTAGTTTTTCAACTTTTCCCCGGGAAGGATTGCCCGAATATTCCGTGTAATTTGCCGGTTGTCCGCCGGCTGCGGTTACTCCATCCATCACCAAAAGCGATGCACCCCCACCGGAAGCCAGAATCGCAATATCACCCGGAAGTTCAATAAAAGCCGAACCGGCAGACCCGCGATAATCTGTTTCATCAATTTTTTTTGCCTCCAGTTCCCGCTTGGTAGGCACAGCTGAAGCCGCCCCCTTTGGTAAAACGTCCAGGTTTGCCTGCCTAGCCATCCCATTGTCGTCGAGTATCACCTTAGCATCGAGGGCAACCAGCTTGCCCTCTTTTGTTTTTACTAAAGGATTAATTTCCACAAGCCTGGCATCGTTTCCCATAAAAACCTGCCAAAGTTTTTCCACAAACTCAAACGGTAGCAGCATCTTTCGGAAATCTGTTTTTTTAGGTCCGACCGTAGGATCAATATCGATACGCACGACCTCCACCCCTTTGCGTGTCATTTCTTCTATTTCTACCCCGCCGGCCTCAGAAAAAAGCAAAAATGGGGTGCGGCGTGCCGTATCATAAGTAATAGAAACATAGAATTCAGCCTCAATATCGACCTTTTGAGCCACCATAATAAAACGCACTTTTTCAGCCAAACCGGCCTCACCGTTTGGCGGAAAATCGCACCCTATGTACTTTTTGGCAAACTCCAGCAATTGGGCTTCGCGGGCAAAAACGACAACCCCGCCATTTTTACCCCTTCTTCCGGAAAGCACCTGCACCTTGCCGACAACCGGAAACTTAAATTTAGCCCGGCTGGCCTTGACCTGTTCCGTATTTTTACACACCACAAAAAAAGGGCTTTCGATTCCCCCGTCATTTAGCAGTTTATGGCCTTCAAATTCGTACAGTTTCACGGTAAAAAGTCAAAAGCCCGACGCGTCGGCCAGGCCTGTAAGCGCCATTTTAGCATAGATAGCTTTAAATTTTTACTCCCCATCCTGTACAATAAGCGTATGGAGATTACCCTGGCCAGAAAAGAGCATATCTCAGGCATCTTAGAACTGCAAAGACAAGTTTATAGAACCCGCGATATTGCCCCGAATGCTCAAAGACGCTTCGAGGATCTTATGAAGGAGCCAAATTGTTACGTTTTGGCCGCCACCGAAAACGAAAAAGTGATCGCGGCTGGTATGATTTATTACATTCATGTACCGGTCAGGGGTAGGTCTTTTGCCCTTATAGAAGGGCTTGTAGTCGACGAATCGACCCGCGGCCAAGGTGTCGGCACAGCCATGCTTTCAGAATTTGTAAAATTAGCCAGAAAACGGGACTGTTACAAGATAATCTTCACAAGCGGCTTCGACCGCGAAGATGCTCACGCCCTCTACGAAAAACTCGGCTTTAAAAAATGGGGTTACGAATTTAGGATGGATTTGTAGTCAGACACCTATAGGTCTCTGCGATATTTCTTTAGCCGGTACAGCATCTGCAGCAAGCATTGATCTTGTAGCTTTGACAATCTGTTTTTTAACGGATAAAGCTGCCTCATACCAATCATCTGTGACGTGAACCGATTCCCTTCCGCGTACCTCAGGATGTCGATTTGTACCCGCACCTTCTTTGTAATGTACGCCAATCTCTGCATGATGCAACGCATGTCCATGTGCAGCCCGAACCTTATTTTTTTCCACCACCAAAGATGCATTGGAACCATCTAAGCTAATCCTCAATCTTAACCCTAACCAAACAGAAGGTTGACAATCCTTAACCATCGGCGCGCTCAAAACCCTCTCACCGGATCGAGGATCCACATCAAAAAAAGCCGCTTCTAGATCGACATTATTCACAAAAACTGCTCCAAAAAAACGATCAGCCGGATCACTCGAAGTCATTACGTCAGCAAGAAGGCCTGCAACAAGAGGCTGTGCCTCCCTTTTACTAGCCTCAATTAAAGTAGGAATCGTTCTCCTGGCTGTCATACCAGATTCACTATCAGGGCGTTCATTCATGAGCAGGAATGGTATCACAAACGATTACTATAAGTCAAAATCATAAAAAGTCAAACTGGAATCAATTGACTATTCAGTCAATTTTAGGCCCGCAGTCCTGAGCTTGTTGAGAAACGAAGAGCGCGAACTCTTATATCCTTAAATATTTCAATTCAAATCGCGAAGTGATTTGCTGAAATTATATTATAAAAGTTTTAGATACGAACTTAGTGAGTATCGCAAACTCACTCTGTGAGTTTATAACCCCGGGTCTTTACTGTCACCACTTGATATTTACTACCCTGTTTCTTCAGTTTAGTCCTAAGTCTGGCCACGAGCCGATCGATTGTCCAGTCCGAAACCCCAAGATCCTCCACTTCACTCCAAACCGATTCGATTATCTTCTCCCGTTCACAAACTTCACCGATCTGCTCCAGCAAAAAATTATAAAGTGCATGCTCTTTTTTCGTAAACTCTACCTTGTCATCATGCCCATTTGTGCCTTTTCCATGTTTTTTTAGTGAATCTTCAAAAAGTTCCCCGAAAACGTGACTTTTGTGGTTCTCCCGCACCATCCCCGTTTCCCATAAATACATGGCTTTTTGCTTTTCTTCCGGACTTATTTTTGCCCCTTTGTGGGTTTTTAACAGCGCTTCCTGTTCATCCTGCCCAAGACTCTCCCAAAGCTCTTCAGCTAAGTAACGAATCCTCTCGTCCCCTTCCAGAACTTTTAAAAGCCCGTCGACTTTTGTCTCCTGTTTATGTCCAAGGGTAATTGCCGCAAGCTGGAAGTATTGAATATGCCCACCCGTCAACTCGTGCAAGCGCTGTTTCATGGTGGGTCCATCCGCAAATCCATATTTACGGCTTAAATCGCCGTAAGAGATATCAAAATCTTCTTTTTCTACCGGTTTTAGATATACGGGATGGGAAAACTCGGAAAGCAGTTTTCGATGAAAAACCTGAGGAGCAATCTGCTCCAGCGTTCTAAAACTTGTAAACACATACGAAAGTCTTTCCGCTGTGGCCTCCCGTAAACCAACCAGGTTCGCATAAAATTGATCGTTTACAGCCGGTCCGATCCTGTCGAAACGCAGTAAAAACAAAGTTGGGAAAACATTATTTTCGCAAATTAAAATCAGGGATTTCCTTAGCGCATCAACCGTCATAAACAGGTCTTGCGATTGGATGGCATCCAAAAACAAAGTTGATATTTCTTTTTTAACCGTCTCCGGAACCGGCAAAACCGGAATTCTGTCCATCAGGCGCTTAAATGTCAAAATCCAAAAAGGGAAAAGTTCTATTTCGACTAAGTCGTTAAGATCAACCGTCACAAAGAAATGCGATTCTTTCTGGTCGATATACTCCTCGACAACGCCCTTTTTATTGAGAAAGAATCGTAAGAAGTTGGAGATGCCGACCCTCTTCATACCCACAAGTTCGACCGAATGCCGCAACTTAAGATGTTGTCCCAGTACCTTGGCGTCGCTTTGGCGAAATGTCAGAGGATAATTCGTTTCCGGAAATGATGTGTCCACTTTTAGTTTTTCTTAAAGCAAAAGCTCCGCGCGGGCGGAGTCATATTTCAACACCACTATCATACTGGCAAATATCGCCGTTAGCAAATTTTGCTAGCTTGTCCAAATTATGTCTTTTTAAAGTTTTTTGAATGTCAAGCTAAGTAAAATACGTTGTTCTATAGTGCGTTTATATGTGTGAAAAAGAAACTGTGTCTAGTATGGCAACGGATCTAGCAACAAAATACACGGTTGCAGCTATTCTGCGCACTATAAATCAAGAACCGACAAGTTCAACTGGCCAGCACCTTGGAGACGAAGGCAGAAAAACACCTCCCAATCCGCAACGCAGTACTTTTAGAACTCAAGTCCCTCAGTAGGTTCAAAATTACTCCAAACCTTTTGGACGTCATCGTGATCTTCAAGCCTTTCAATTGTAGAAACTACCCTTTCCGCTAAGTCTTTATCAGCGATCTCTGTAAAAGTAGTTGGCCTTTTAATAAGCTCGGCCGTCTGCACAACTAAGCCTTTTGCCTCAATTGCCCTTTTTACGACTTCAAGCTCGTTGGGTTTGGTATATATTTCAGCTACATCACCAACATCTTCTACGTCTTCCGCTCCGGCGTCTACACCAATTTCAAATACTTCGTCAAAAGTTTTTCCCTGCCTGTTTACAACAATTAACCCGCAATCCTTAAACATCCAAGAAACCGCCCCTTGAGAAGCAAATGTTCCGCCAATTTTCTCAAGCATGCTTCTGATTTCCGGAGTGGTTCTATTTTTGTTGTCCGTCGCAGCTTCAATAATAATCGCCACTTTCCCCGGTGCATAGCCTTCGTAAGTGACAGTCTCCAGTGCCGCCGAGCCACCTTTACCCATACCCCTATCAATTGCCCTTTGGATGTTATCTTTGGGCATGTTAACCGCCCTTGCTTGATCAATTGCCAGTCTTAACTTGAAATTAGAAGCGGGATCCCCACCTCCACCTTCGCGCGTAGCGATAGATATCGCACTCGCCAGTTTTGTGAACGATGCACCACGCTTAATGTCGGCAACACCTTTCTGGCGCTTAATCTGTGACCACTTTGAATGACCGCTCATCGTACGAAATTATATCAGGATCACCCTGATTAATTAAGTCACTTAAGAAACCTAAGCCACTTATGATACTCAAAACCTTTAAAGGCGGGACCTTAATTTCTTTCCCCCAACACGCCCCTTGACACACCGACGCCCTTTATTCTAAGTTGGATTACATGCAAACCTCTTCTTCCGGTAGCTGGCAAAATACGGAAGACGCTATTCTCCTTGCAAAAATGGCAGCCGACGCCGCTTTAAGCTCAAACTGGTCGGAAGCGATTGCCATCAATCAAAAAATCCTCAAAACAAATCAGGAAGACGTGGAGGCTCTAAATAGGTTAGCCCGCGCCCAAGTTTGTACCGGTGAAATCGACAAGGCTCAAAAAACTTACAAAAAGGTATTAGAATTGGATCCCTACAACATCATTGCCAATAAAAATCTCAACAAAATTAACGCTTCCAATGGCAGCGGCAGTGGTAAAAGTATCACCTTTTCCCCAAACCTTTCGAGTCTCTTTTTATCGGAACCCGGGAAAACCAAAGTTGTTGGACTCTTGAATCTGGCGCCACCTACAGTGCTTGCTGTTTTAAACTATGGCGAAGAGGTTCGCCTTATCGTCAAAACCCATGCTGTGGCCGTTACAACCACGGAAAGCGTGTACATTGGCGCCCTACCGGACGATACTGCCCACAAGCTGATTGCGTTTATTACCGGCGGCAACAAGTACGAAGCATTTGTTAAATCGGTCACCCCCAAAAGCCTCACCATTTTTGTCCGGGAAACCGAAAGATCGGAAAAGTTTACAAACCAGCCATCGTTTCAAACAAACCCAATCTCCTACTACGAGTCCGAAATTACAGACTAAGACAAAGTTCCACAAATCTGAGGAATAAGAAGTTGGAAGTTATTTCTTAAGATCTTTCAAAGAAACCGACCCGTTCAGACCAAGGCTGGGCGCAGAAGCGCGACTAATGTTTTGAGGTGGAAGGATTTGCGGCGGCACTTCTGGGTCTGCAGGGCTAGGCACACTATTGCTAATGTTTGGCGGTCGTTCATCAGTCTGCGCTGTCTCCCTATTGGGTTGCGTCACAACATTGTTTCCGGATTTTACCTCCCAAGGGAAAGGCACGGTCTCTTCGTCAACGCGTTTTTGGGCAGGTTGAGTTTCCGTGGAGGCAGGCACCGAATCTTTTACCGGTTCTGTAGTAACTTCTTCTAGAGACGTCACCGGCATCTCAACGCTAACTGCAGGCGTCGGTGATGTATTATCACCTGCTAAATTGGCCGTTTGGGCAGACTGCTGCTGTCTTTGGGAGATACTGTGAACCTTGCGCTGTTCACGCAACAGTGATACCAAGGCAATCAAAAAAGAGGCGACCAAAATAATTATTGCAACAACAAAAAACATCAAAAATACCTTTTAGCAAAATCGCTACCAAGAACCAGAACCGGATTACCGGTAGATGCGTTTTGCCTCCGAATTATATTACAACCGAATATTCCAGCCAACAAGCCAACATCGCGGCTTTCCTGCGGATCATTGATGCTGCACACAGCCACAACATTGGCGGACGAGCCAACATTGACAACATTCCAGCCGTACGCTCCAAGCATATCCCTTGCAAGCGCAGTAGCTTCTGCTTCCCCCGAATTGTTAAGTATCTCGATATTGCCTAGCGCTGCTCCTTTAAAATACTTTGTCATCTGATGATTAACGCTCTCCCGATCAATAGCCGCAAACTTTTTGTTATTTTCTCCAATAATTTTTTCGCTAAAATTATCAACATCAACAAAATCAATCTGGGAAAGTGTCAGGCCTTTCACCTCCCACCACAATCTAAGTAATTCGATTTTTGATAAATCGGAAGAAAATGTACTTTTACCAAGCGCAATGACAATCGGCGTTTTTAAAGAAGAAAACTTCTTAAACAGTTCGTAAACCTGATCTCTCCCAAGTTTGGGCGGATTCTCCAAATATACAAACCTGGAAATGTTCACTCCGTTCAAATTGGATAATACCGCTTCCGCTTTGCGACCGGGCCCCTTAAATAGGCTATCCACTTGCTTGACTGTCTCACCGGCATTACCGGTGGCGTATTTTAAATCCGCCGGCAGGCTAAATACGCCTACTTTTCCTGCTTCTTTTGCAAATATAATAACTGCGGGCGGATCACTGTTCAGCGCAATCGCCAAGCTTGATTGTCCACTCCAACCACCACTTACTGAAATCTTGCCGGGAATAAGAGTTTTTACAAAACCGCCAAAAATCACAAAAATCAGCACCACAAAAATAATTACGGCAATCAGCCCGCTCAACCTCCGTCCGCTGCTTTTGCTCTGCCGCAAGACGCGAGTCTTTCTATGTGCCGGATAATCTGTCACTTTAGTTGTCCAGCAACCAATTCTGCCCTAATATGAATTTAAAATTTCTAATATCCAATTTCCAATTTCCAATACAGTTTAAGTATTTGAAATTTGACATTTGAAATTGGTAATTATTTGAAATTTACCATTCCTTCTTCCCTTTTTTAATAATCTCAACCTTAGGAGGAGAATAAATCCCGCCAATCATGCCTGCATTTTTCTCTAATTTATCTTTTTTACTTTTTTTCTTTTCTCCCTTGTAAAATCCACCAAAGCCACCCATGGCAAATCACCTCTTTCTTAAATACTCCTCTATTCATTCTAGCAAGCCCGCCTTCACGTCTCAAGGCGCAATTAAGCCTTAAAATTGACACAGAATATCTTATGTAATAAGATACTTAGACTATAAATTATAGGTACTAGACTAGGAAACTAACTTTCTGTCGACTCCTTTCAACAAAACTATGAGTTCCTTGTATAGTTGTTTCTTTGTTTTCTTGTAGCGCCATTCGCATTCCTTTAAATGATATTCAAAGTTTACC
>Ga0210057_1000218_pt1 | contig 100274 bp, 70 predicted proteins | sample CryGeyCG2114_010_2_FD_183968 | JGI IMG/M metagenome (GOLD analysis project Ga0210057, IMG submission 183968) | Groundwater microbial communities from aquifer - Crystal Geyser CG10_big_fil_rev_8/21/14_0.10 (SPAdes) (version 2) | ecosystem: Environmental > Aquatic > Deep subsurface > Groundwater ...
CCCACGCGCCATCAGTCAATCATCCGTGGAGACAAAGATCATTTGTTAAAATGGCGGTAAGGCAAAAAGAGCCAAGTATGACATTTTAAAATTGCTCAAAGTATGACATTTTAACTTGGGGTTGACATATAATTAAATTGATTTGACAGCTTTATGAATATGTGATTTTATATATAATAATATAAATTAGTTTGGTTTTATGAATATATTTATTAAATTTAATATTGGTTTGGAAATAATCAATTTTGCATGCCAGCGAGTAATCGCGTTTAAAGAATAGTTAAATTATAAATTCCTTTTTTAGAGGAATTTTTTGTTTATTGATTGATATTTATTAAAACTAAAAATATTTAAAATTGAATTTTATTTTATGAGGATAAAAATATATAGAAAAAGCAGTAAATTTGTTTTAGTGTCTTCTCTGGCGTTTATTGTTGTTTTATGCGCGACCATGTATTCGGCTGTATCTGCCAGCCAAGGCAGCAGCCAAACAGCGACTCCTTATGCCACATCAGAGCCGGTTTCCAAAACCGTTTCCAACCGTGCGACTGATCTGGACACAGGTTCAACCAAAGTGTCTGATTTGTCAGCCGATAGTCAATCAAATAGCCAAAAAGGAGATTTTGAAATTATTAGCGCCACTGCGGACAGAGCTGATTTGGGTGGTGGTAATTTTCAATATCGCATTTATGACCACCCCCGAGCAGTCTATGTTGATACTGACGGTAAGATGAAACTAAGAGGCAGTGATTGGTATTTGTTTGATCAAATGGAAAAAGGCAAAATACAGTCAGATTCAAATATGGTTGGCTATAATTTTACTGTTGATCTGGACAAAGACGCCTTAATTCAAGTAAGCGCCGGCGATTTTGAATTTATTGAAGACGAAGTTTTGTCATCAGCCAAAAATGGTCCAGAAATTAGCCGTCAGACCGTTAATGAACAACTAGTCAGCACAATTTCCAATGTATATCCAAATATTGATATTCGTTTTATTGACAGTTCGCTTTTGCGCCAGCGTGAGATTGTAATCAAAGCAAAACCAGAGGGGATAACCGCTGATAAGCAAGTGGTTTTTTGGGAGGATTATGTTTTGCCAGATCAAGCCCAAATATTATTGGGTGAAAAAGATTATGACGGAACAAATACCAAGACCAAGGATACAGTTTTGATTAGAATGCCGTCCGGCAATACCATGTCCATCAGTCCGGCGGTTATTTTTGATTCTAGATTTAGCGATCCCATCTATTTGGATAGAAATCAAGTCGCTTTGGAGCAAATAGTAAAATACGATTCTAGCAGAAAAAAATTATCCATAGGCATTGTGGTTGATGGTTCATACTTGATTGATGAGACAAAAGTTTATCCTTTAATTATTGATCCCACTTATACCATTTGTCAAAGCGGGAGCACTTGTCTGACAAATTTTTATTTGCGCTGGCTTAATGATAAAAATTTGACAAATACGCAGTTATTTACCGGCTCTTTTTATTCCAATGCCACCAATCCAGCCGATCCTTGTTATCCAGCTGGTCCGGTGAGCCGCCATATCGTGGTTAAATTTGATTTATCAGCCATACCGAGCAATTACACTATTGATTCAGCGGATTTAAAAATGAATTATATCAGTCCGAGTTATTGCGGTGTTGACAATCAACCGTTAGCGCAATTTTCCGCCAAAAAAATAGGCACATCTTGGAGCGAAAGCAGTATTACTTATAGCGGGATAAGAAGCAGTTTGAGCAGTATGAGTCCGACTATATATGTTAATAGCAGTTGTTCGGGTAATGTCTGTAATTGGCAATTGGATACTAATACGGTCAAAGGCTGGCTTAATAATCCTTCCAGCAATTATGGCTTGGTGGTTGAGCCGACTCCGAATTGGTCAAGCGGCAGTTCTTTGCCTTCCAATTGGCCGACGGAAACATATGTGTTTTATTCCTCCCGTTATGGTTCCGGTTCCAGCGGGCCGTATGTGGTAATCAATGCTTCTGCTCCTGGTTTGCCGGATTTAAACAACTCATATTGCACAGTGGATCAATCCAGCGTTCAGCCCGGCGGCACAGTGACAGGTCAAATCAGAATTGATAATAGTGGCAGTTCCAATGCTTCGGCCAATCATACACACTATTATTTTTATCCGGGCACAAGCATGCCAGATTCAAGCTATCTTTTAAGCACCATGAGCGTGCCGGCTATTTCCGCTGGTTCTTATTATTATCAAAACTATTCCATGACCGTGCCCAGCAATTATACCAATGGCACATATTATGTTCATTTTTGGCTGGATTCATGGAATGAAGTTGCTGAATCAAATGAATCAAATACATATCATTGTAATGCCTCCGTTTCAGTGGTTAATCCGACTTACCCAAATCTTGATTTGGGCGGAGCGCAATTGGACAGCACATCAGTAAATATTGGCGGTAATATCAGCGGATATATTGATATTATAAATAACGGCAGTGTGTCAGCCGGTTCAAGCGATTTGAGTTTTTATCTTAGTCCATATAGCAGTTCTTATTCATCCGGCGATGAAATCAAGACTTACTATGTGTCTTCTATTGGCGCTGGCAATACTACGCGGGTTAACTACACTTATGTTGTTCCTTCAACACAATCCACCGGCCAATATTATTTGCATTTTTTTATTGATTCTGACAATGATGTAAGCGAATCAGATGAATCTGACAATGAATATCATTTTAACAATCCAATCACTATTTCCAATCCAACTTATCCTGATTTGGAGCATACCAACGCTTATTTAAATACCACTCAAGCCGAGCCCGGTGATAGTTTGAGCGGTTATGTTGATATATATAATTCCGGTTCGGCCATCGCCAGTGGCAACTATATTGCTTATTACCTTTGTTCCAGTGCCAATTATCCAAGTTCTGCTTGTAAAATAGCGGATTATTATGTTTCTTCCATAAACGCCGGCAGTACTTATCGGCAAAATTATTCTTATACTATTCCGTCTTCCATCACGCCCGGGACTTATTATTTGCATTTTTTGATGGATTATACAGGCGTAGTAAGCGAATCAGATGAAAATAATAATTGGGCCTATTTTACCAATCCAATCACTATTTCAAACTTGCCGGATTTTGCCGTGTCTAGTGGCACCATGACTGATACCAGCTATCATACTGACGGCCAAACGCTTACTTACAAGGCTAGAATAAGAAATCTAGGTAGCGCCGGATCAAGCAGTGTGAATTACAAATTGGTTTTGCAAAATCAAAGCAATAATAGTTATTATGAATTAACCGGCTTAAGTCCGTCTTCGCTGAATTTGCCGGCCGGATATGACAATAGCAATGTTTTATTGACCGGAACCATTCCTTCAAGCATACCATCCGGCCAGGCTTATTATAAATTAAGATTGGAATTGGATCCGAACAATGCCATTACGGAAGCGGATGAAACCAATAATAATTTATTCGCTGACAATCAAGTTTTGATTGAAGGCCAGAATTATGGTGGCAATCCTACGGACGATGATGATAGTGATGGGTTTGTTAACAGCGAGGAAAAATTGGCGGGCACCAATGTCGCCGGCTCCAATACTTATACTTTGAAAGATACCAATTATCATCAAGCTTTATCTATCGCGCCGGATATATATTTTCAAAATTATGGCGCTGATCCCGTCAACTTGCGCACCGGCGCTTTGGAATTGAAACAGACAATTTTTGAATTGCCGGGGCGCGGTCAGCCAATCAATCTTTATCGCGTTTATAACAGTAAATTATCTGATTGGAATGGGCGCTTGGGCTGGGGCTGGAATTTTTCTTATAATAATTTTTATTACAAAGATCCGACTGACGCGTCAGTGCAAATATATTTGGAAGGCAATTTAAGTGATTCATTCACCACCAGTGACAGCGGCGCCACTTATATTTCTTCCAAGGGTTCAAACGGCAGTTTGGTAAATTTAAGCGGCACTTTGATTTATCGCCAGCTAGATGGAATCAGCTATCAGTTTTCCAAACAGCTTACCAATAATCTTGGTTTGATAGAAAAAATTATTGATACCAATGGCAATGAAACCAATTTTACTTATACTGATGCCAATGGCATACCTTTGTTGACCGCCATTGTTGACGCTTCCGGCCGGCAAATAAGCTTGACTTATGGAAATTCAACCTCTGAATTATGGGATAAAATTGTCAGTGTTAGCGAAAGTTTGACCGGTTCCAGCCGAATAATAGCTGAAATGACCTATAATACTGGCGGTTATTTAACCAAAGTAAAGCAATATCGTTATTACGCCGGCGCGACTGAAAGCGCTGAATATTCTTATGGTTATGATGTTTCCGGTCGTTTGACCACCTATACTAATCCGCTGGGGATGATTATTTATAGCGAATATGATTCTTCCAACCGCGTTATCGCGCAATATGAGTATAATCCGCGCGTGGACGCGTCTGGAACCAAAAGAAAAATTTTTGGATTAAGTTTTAGTAGCGGAGCGGATCCGGAAGTTCCAGGAAGCAATAGTTGCATGATTTTGACGACTTATCGCTCGGCCAGTGATTTTTACACTGACAAATTATGTTTTAATTCGGATAATTTGAAAATTTTTGCCAAAAACGGCGCTGGCAATATTGAAAAATGGACTTATGATTCACAGGGTATGCCGGCCACCTATACAGATCGGAACAATCAAACAACCGTTTATCAGTATGATAATTTACGTCGTCAAATAAACGAAGTTTTGCCTGCTACGAGTGATTGGAAAACTGAAACCGGCTATGAATACAGTTATTTCAATCGCGTTGGCAAAAAAACCGCGACGTCAACGCCTCTGACGGGCGGAACAGTTGTGGTAAAAACGAATAATTATGTTATCAATAGCGCCAATGGTAATTTAATGTCTGAAACTGATTCCATGGGTTTTAGCCAGACTTACACTTATGATACTTTTGGCAACCCTTTGACATTTATGGATAAAAATGGAAAAACCACGACTTATCAGTATGATGCCAATGGTAATTATCGCCTGAAAGAATCAATTACCACGCATGATGCTGATGGTAATTCCGTAGCGGTGGAAGAAAATTATTTGTATGATGTTTATGGCAATTTGAATAGTCACACTACCCCTAATAATAATATTTACACGTATGTTTATGACAGTCGTGGCCATTTGCGAATTCAGACCAACCCGATGGGGGACGCGCGCCAATATGTTTATGATGCTTTGGGGCATCGCGTTAATCAGACAGATGAGCTCAATCATCAGATTAAATATACTTATGATACCGACTTAAACGCGAGTTTATTAAAAACAGAAGCAGTCGGCGCTAGCCAGACAATTACTAATTCCAATCAATATGATTATAGTGGCAATCTTGTCGCGCAAGCTGATCCTTTGAGCCGAACGACAACTTATCAATATGACAATGCTAATCGCGTCAGTCAAAAATCCGGGCCGCTTGATACCATTATTTATACTTACTATTCCAATGGCCAAATAAAATCTCAAATCAACAGTCTGGGGCAGAAAGCTGAATATTATTATGATAGTCGCGGTCAGTTGACGGAAACGCGGCAATATTTGGACGCGGTTAATTATATTAGTTTAAAAACAATTTATGACGGCTTTGGACGGAAAATCGCCAACATTGACGCCAATGGTAATACCACGACTTACAGTTATAATTTGAATGATCAATTAATCAGTGTTGTTGACGCTACTGGCGCGATTACCAGTTACATATATGATAAAGTCGGCAACAAAACCGGAGTCTTGTTGCCTTTAGCGCAAACCAATGCCGGTTTGCGCAACAGTTCGGGCCAAAGTGAGAGTTATCAGTATGATGAATTAAATCAATTGATTAAAACCATAAACGCGCAGAATAAAGTTAGTTTGAAATATTATGACAAAGATGGAAACGTTACCAAAATTATTGACCGTCAAAACAGTGATGGCTCAGCCAACAGTCATGTTAGTCAATTTGTTTATGACAAATTGGGTCGCCTGACTTCCATAACCGACGCCACCGGCGCAATCATCGGTTATGCTTATGACAAAGTCGGTAATAAAACCAGTCAGACTGACCCGGTATCACGGACCATTACTTATACTTATGACGAGTTTAATCGTTTAATATCTCAAAAAGACGCGGCCAATAATTTGACCAAATATAATTATGATTTGGCGGGCAATAAAACATCTGTGATATTCGCTGATAATACCAGTGAGCAATATACTTACAATCAGATAAATTTACTCGCCAAAATAACCGATCAGTTAGGAAAAACAGAAATTTTCACGTATGACGCCATTGGTAATAAGCTTAGTTGGACGGATAAAAATAGTCAGACAATCAATTATGTTTATGACCGGCTCAACCGACTAAGCGCGCAGACCGATCCCAAAGGAGTGGCCGTGGTTTATAATTATGATAAAAATTCAAACAAACTTACGGAAACAGTCAATGGCGCTAAAATTACCGCTTATCAATACGACGCGCTTAATCAAAACACTAAAATCACTCGTCCCGGCAATATCGTGGAGACTTATACTTATGATAAAAACGGCAATCTAACCGGTAAAACCGATGGTGCTAGTCAGACAATCACTTATACCTATGATTCGCTTGATCGTTTGACTGCCAAGCAGTTGCCGGATTCTGCCAATCCCGTGAGTTATATTTATGACAATTGGAATAATTTGACTAAATTATCAGATGAATCAGGCGTAACAAATTATGTTTATGATAATAATAATCGCAATACTTCTGAAGTCAAAGTTTTGGTTTCATCAAGTGGCGGTACTTTGCCAAGCGCCACAGTGGCGCGCGCTTATTATGCGGATGGACATTTAAAAACTTTGCTTGATGCTAGTGGTAAATTGCTTACTTATTCATATAATAATATCGGACTTTTGGATAAAGTCTCGTATGGCGCGAGTGATTTGGCGCAATATGTTTACAATAGCTTAAATCGTCCGCAGACAATCACTTACGGCAATGGCGTGGTCGGGCAATACACTTATGACAGCCGTCAGATGGTGACCAAAATTGATTATTCCAAATCAGGAAAGAGCTTGTTCGCGCAAGAATATCAGTATGACGCTGACGGCAATCGTTTGTCAGTCACTCAAGACGGAGTCGCCACGACTACTTATGCTTATGATGTCTTGGGACAGTTGGTCGGGGTTGACTACTTGAATATTGATTTTGACACGCCGACTTATGATTTGGAATTTACTTATGATAATTTTGGCAATCGGACAAAAGCCACGGCGCCCAATGGCCAGATTGTTTATACTTATGGACATAGCAATGATAATCAATTGACATCTTACAGTCTGAACAGCCGTTTGGATGTTAGTTTGGCTTATGATGGCAATGGCTCTTTGAAAACGGAAACTTATACCCGTTTTGGCCAGGCCGACCATGCTGTTAATTACAGCTTTGACAGCCAGAATCGTCTCAAACAGATTGTTTATAATTATGATAATGCCGGCGCTTTGGTCAGCCGTTCCAATAATGTTTTGAAATTTTTGTATGATGACGCCATGCGTAGAACAATGAAACAGTCCAATGCCAGCACCACTTATTATTTAAATGACGGTTTAACAGTTCTTAATGAATTAAATGAAGTTGGAGAGACGGTTAAACTGATGGTCCGTGGTTTGGGTCCGGTGGCGGAAATTGACAGCGCCGGCAAGATCCACTATATCCATCAGGATACTTTGGGTTCAGCTGTAATGGTGACTGACGAATCAGGTCATGTGGAGCAAAAATATGAATATGATCCATTTGGACAGTTAACGGGCGCGATCATGGGTTTGGATGAAAGTGTTAATACCAGATATTTGTATACCGGTCAGGAGTTTGATTCTGAATCTGATTTGTATTATTATGGCGCTCGATATTATAATCCTTTGACTGGCCGATTTATTTCACGCGATCCCAAGTTAAGCCGGGGCGGCACTCTTGGATATAATGAATATGTTTACGCGTTTAATAATCCGTTTGGATATATTGATCCGAGCGGCGAGGTAAATTGGGGATTGATGTGGGAAGGCACCAAGCAGACGGTTTTTGGAGGATTGACTACGGTTTTTGGCGCGGCTGAAGTGGCGGCTGGCATAGGCATCGCTACCGGTGGCACGGCTGCCAGCGGAGGATTGGCGGCTCCTGTGGCCGTAGCCGGCGGAGTCGTGGTCGGAGCCATGGGTGTCAACAATGTAGTTGCCGGCACCACGCAAGCGTCCGGTGGTCTGACTAATCTTTGGAATGGGTTATGGGACAATAATGTTGAAGCGGTTGATTATACGTTTAATCCGGCGCATGAAGCTATAGACGCGGTTACAGAAGAAGGATCTACCGCCAACACAGTGGCGCATATCGGATATGATGTGACGGATTTGGTGTTTGGGACGGTTGGTATAATGAAAGCTGGTTCCATGACTTCTAAAGCGGTCAATTTGGCAGAAGAAGCTTCAAAAGTAAAAGTACCCAATCCACATGGCAAAGCAGGTGGACCGGCTCATCAGCAAGGTGTAATAAATACAGTTAGTCAAGTTGAAAAAGGCGGTTTGGAAGCTATAAAAGAATATCAAATAAGAGATGCGAGTGGCCGGATAGTCAGATATGTTGATGTGGCGGGTGTTAACCCAATAACTAAAATGCCAGTTGAATTTTATCAAGTAGGCAAAACCACACAAGCTGGACTGCCCGTTGCTAGAGAAATCAGAGCTATCGCTGAAATTGAAAAATATTCGGGTATAACAAGTAATTTTGTTTCATATAACAGTTTGATTACAAAGACGCCTGCGACCGTTGGATCAGTTTCTTCGTTAACAACTCTGGGAATTTTTGGACAATATTTTGCTCCTGCTGGCAAAGCAGCGTCAATTGTCTATAATTATAATAATAGGTGTATTGATGATAAATAATAATATTATTATTGTAATATATGGGAAAACAAATAAATTTTTACATGCATCCAGAGGATTTGAAGAAATTTGATAGTGTTCTTAAACAAGAAATAGATCTAAAAATTTTTTATACAACTTCAAAGGAAAATGGACTTGATTTTTTAGATGATGTTGTAATCAAAAAATATGGTGAAGAACGAATAACTGTTATGTTGACCAAAGACCTGTATCTTAAGAATATCAAACTAAACCGGATTAAAGAAAATCAATGGAGCGTTGACAGTATTTTTTCTCCGGTTTTGGAATTTGTGAGATGTTATTTTGATGGTAAGCAAATACGTTTAGGCCGATTGTATTATCAAGAAGGTTACTATGATGCAAGAGGCCTTTGGCAGAAACATCCTGATGAATTTATTGTTTGGTGTAAAAAGATGTGTGGATTAGTCGAGGGAATGAGCAAACATGATAAACAGACGAGTGCATATATATTTCCGCATGCCTTGGAATGGAGAAATAAGGGCGGTAAATTTTTATTTAATTAACTAAAATTTTAATATATGCGCAAATATTTAAAATCTTTTATTTTTTTGATAGTGGTAGTTTTTTTATTAGGATTTTTAAATTTTCCGGTTAATGCCACTATCAATAATGACTTGGTCAGAATTATTGACAGTCCCAAAATTTATCTGATTTACAATAATACCGCGTTGCATATCCCCAGCCCGACTTTGTTCAATCAGGCCGGATTCAAATGGGCGAACATACGGACTGTATCAGCCAGCCAATTCAGCGCTTGGCCGATGGCAACAATGGATTTTGCGCAGTATTTATCAGGCCAGAGCCAAGCCAAGGCCGTGGAAATAAAATCCGTCAACGCGATCAAGGATAAAACCCAAGCTGGCATTTATTTGACGACTGATGAGAAAAAACTTTTGCCCGATATCAATTGGCTCACTTCCCAATATCCGGCTTTGGAAATACATGATATCAACTCCGGCGGAGATTTTGTTGGAAAATTAGCCAAAAGCGAATATGATCCGGGAGAGGCCTTTGGTTATATCGGTTCCAAGTTGATCAAACTTGGCAAGATGGGCGGAGTCGGTTCAACTGCCATCGGTCTTAATGATAAAGGCCAGATAGTTGGATATTTTGAATTTGACGAAATCGGAGTATCAGGCGGACGGCAGGCATTTTTATATGAAAATAATCAAGTTACCAAGTTGCCTTTTTTAAACACGAGTTTTAAAAAATCAATTGCGCAAGATATTGACAATAACGGATTGATAGTCGGCATGTCGGGTTACAAAACCGCCACTGCTGGGTCAGAACAGGTGCGAGCCGTGTATTGGCTTAATGGACAAGCGCGCGACATGGGCATGATTGATGATGTTTTATCCGCTGATTGTTATACGGTTTGGGCCATGGATATTAACGCGCGCGACCAAATCATCGGACGTGGCGGTTCAGTCCAAAATGATGATTTTGTTTATCAAAACGGAAAAATGTACAGCCTAAAACAGATTTTAAAAACCTATCAAGCCATAAAAGATTTTGTGGGACAGGACAATTTTGTTTTGCCGGACAGTTTGAAATTTAATTTGGATGGTTCGTTTGATATTGAAATTAAGAAATATGTGTCTACGCAAACAACCGCAGAAAGCCAAACATCAATCAGCGTCACCAGCCAAGTAAAAACTTTTAATATATTTTTGCCGGCTGATTTAAAGACATTGAATTTGCCAAATACATCCACCTCACAATCAAATAATTAAAATTAATTTTAATCTATGACTATAAAAAATAGCCTTAAAGGATTCGTGTATATATTGGCGATGTCAGGATTATTTGGCCTAACCGCTTTTGCCGTGTCAGCTGAACGGTATTTTAAACCCGTGGTGGGAGAATTTAAATCTGATCTAATAGGCATGGAACGGTTGGTAACCGGTCCGGACGGCGGTATTCGTTTGTATACCAATGCCGGTCGGCTGGTGAGTGGTTATCCTTTATTTGTTGATGGCGTGGTGGTAACTTCGCCAGTTTTAGGAAACATTGACGGAGTAAGCGGGGATGAGTTAATTTTTATTGCTCGAAACAGTTCCGGTCAATTTACCTTGTATGTTTATTCTGCCAACCAAATTTTGTTGGTTTCAAGTGTTTTGAATGCCGGCGCCGTGTATTATGATCCGGTTATTATTGATAAAAATATTTTTGTGGCTCAAGGTGATGGCAAAATATATCGCTTGTCTTATAGCGCCGGCGCTTTGCAATCAAGTTTGATCTTGGATGTTGGACAAGTCGTTGGTTTGTCTTTTCAGAATGGCAGTTCATTGATACTCAATTATCCACAGAAAAAAGTTTTGGAAGTTTACAACCAATCAGGCGGTAATTGGGTAAAATCAAAAACTTTTAATTTAAACAATGCCATAGTTTATCCGGTATTGGTTGGAAACGGTTATTATTATGGAATTGATTCTAGCGGTCGTTTAATTTCAGTCAATCAAACCAGCGGTCTTGAATTAACTGGCGTTTTTCCAGTTAAATTCCACGCGCCAGCGGTTGGTTCGCCTTACTGGGCTGAATATGATAGCGCTAATGTTGGTTATGAATTAGTTTTGCCTTTAAACGATGGCGCAGTTGCTTTGGTTTCTCAAAGCGGACAAATTTTGTCTGATCCTGTTTTTGAAAGTAAAAAATATAATAGCTATAACAATAGTTCTTTTGATGTTTTAGGTAATGGCTTTTTTGTTTCTTTTGGCTATGACGGCGGTCAGTTATTGAATCAGGAACAAAACACTTTTGCCTCGTCATTGGGATTAATTAATTTTCCGGCCAGCTCCACTATAAACGGCCAGCCTCAAGCGGTTAATAATGTGCAAGCTAATTATTCCGCCAATAAAATAACCGTCAGTTGGGATAAATATTTAAATTTAAACGATTTTGACCATTTTAATATTTATCGCGCCAATAATACTTCCACCATGATTGATGGCGCGTCTTTGTTGGCTACAGTTAATAATAAGACAGGCATTTCTTTTCAAGATAGTTTGATAACGGTGTCAACCACTTATTATTACGCGGTTAGAGCGGTTAACGCGCTTGGTCTGCAGAGTAATAATGATTGGATTGGGCCAGTGAGTTATATAAATCGCAATTTAGATCCATACACTGTATTGAATTTAAAATTGAATGATTCCGCGACCGGCACAGCTTATCTTGATTCCTCAAATTATGCCAATAACGGCGTTTGTATGACCGGCCTATGTCCAGCGCTTGGTTATACCGGAGTTTCCGGCACGTCAGCTTACTTTGCCGGCAATGGCGAGCATATCAGAGTATCTAGTTCTGAAAGTTTAAAGATTACTGACGCAGTTAGCGTTGAAGCTTGGATAAAGCCGGAATTTAATTCAGTCACTGAAGCCAGCCAGGTGATAGTCAATAAACGCAATGATTATGAATTGGGCACGACCAAAGACGCGCGTCTGTATGCTGGCATTACCAACGCCAGCAATACGAGAAAAATAGTAAAATCCAAGCCGGGCGCTTTGATTCCCAATGTTTGGAGCCACGTGGCTATGACTTACAATGGTTCTGTTATTAGCTTGTTTGTCAATGGCAATCAAGTGGCTTCAGAGAGTTTTAGCGGCGTGATTAAGGTTGATGATATTTTATTGTTAATTGGACAATTTCAAGGGCATTACTATTACAAAGGTTTGTTAGATAATTTAAAGATATATAATGTCGCTTTGACTAAATCCGAAATTATGGCTTTGGCGGGAAATAATATCAGCACGGATTATGCTTTGAATTTAAAGCTTGATGAACCGTTTTTATCAATGAATTTTTCTGATTCTTCCGGCTATGCCAATAATGGCGTTTGTATGACCGGCTTATGTCCAGCGCTTGGTTATATTGGAGTTTCCAGCACGTCAGCTTACTTTGCCGGCAATGGCGAACATATCAGAGTATCTAGTTCTGAAAGTTTAAAGATTACTGACGCGATTATTCTTGAGGCTTGGATAAAACCGACTCTTGCCACTAGCACGGATAATTATCAAGATATTATCAATAAGCGCAATGATTATGAATTGGGTATTTATCGTGATGGACGAATCCAAGCCGGTATTACCAATGCCAGTGGCACTAGAAAATTAGTCAGTTCATCGGCTGGTTCGGTAGTGGCTGATAATTGGAATTATGTGGCGATGACTTACGACGGTTCTTTGTTAAGTATTTATGCAAACGGAAGCGTTATAGCGACCAGCAGTTTTAGCGGATTGATTAATTCAACTGATATCTTATTGCTTATCGGCCAGTTTCAAGGAAGTTATTATTATCAAGGTTATATGGATGAGGTGGCAATTTATTCAAAAGTTTTAAGTGATAGTGAAATATTGGCCAATTACAATAAATTCAAACCCTGATATTGACAAACTTCTCAAAACAGTGTATAGTATATTCATTATACGAGTATCTTAATTTAAGATACTCGTTTTTTTTAAAATAATTTAAAAAATATGTCGGAAATCATCAAGGCCATCAAAGCGTTGTGCGAGGAAAAAAATTTATCTTTGCCCGCGGTGATGGAGGCAATTGAAATGGCTTTAGCGGCCGCTTACCGCAAGGATTTTGGCAATCGCCAGCAAAATATCAAGGTCAAATATGATCCGGAAAAAAATACCATGGAAGCTTGGGATGTCAAAACCGTAGTAGAAGACATAGATGAAGATGTGTTGGAACAAGCGCAAGAAGAACTGTCTGCTAGACGCGAGCAAGCCAGGCACGAAGAACGCGAATTAACTGACGAAGAAATCGCTGATTTACCTCGTTTTAATCCCAAACTGGAATTGATGCTTAGCGAAGCTAAAAAAGTTAAAAAGACCGCCAAAGTCGGCGATGTTTTGGAAATTGTATTGGAATTGCCGTCTGAATTCGGCCGTATGGCCGCGCAAACCGCCAAGCAAGTAATCATTCAAAAAGTGCGCGAAGCTGAACGCAATATGGTATTTGATGATTTTAAAGAACAAGAAGGCGAAATCGTCATGGGCGCGATTCAGCGAGTTGAAGGCCGTAAAGTATTGGTTGATATCGGCAAAGTAACCGGCATCCTTCCATCTGACCGACAAATACGACGCGATATTTATCGTCCGGGAGCGCGCATGAAATTTTTGGTTGTATCAGTGGAAATGACTGCCCGCGGTCCGCAGATTATTTTGTCGCGCAATGATAACGTGTTTGTGGAAGAAGTTTTTCGCCAAGAGATTCCGGAAATCGCCGAAGGCACAATCCAAATCAAAGGCATTGCCCGCGAAGCCGGTTTTCGTTCCAAAGTGGCTGTTTACACCGAAGATGAATCAATTGATCCAATCGGTTCTTGCATCGGCCAGCGAGGCAGTCGGATTAATACCATTATAGAGGAAATGGGCGGAGAAAAAGTTGATGTGATCAATTATAGCGATAAGATAGAAAACTATATTGGCAATTCTTTGTCTCCGGCCAAAGTGTTGGACGTCAAATTGGATGAAGCCAACAAAGAAGCTGAAGTGTTTGTGGCGCCTGAACAATTTTCTTTGGCCATCGGCCGTGGCGGACAAAACGTGCGTTTGGCCGCGCAATTGACCGGCTGGAATTTAAAAGTTAAAGAAGACGGCGGAGACGGAAAAGAATTGAGCAGTGAAGAAATTGACGCCAAAGAAGTTGATCCGGCCACTGAAGAAGAAAAAACCAACCAAGAAACTGTTTCAACGCCACCAGACGGCCAAACAGAAGAAACCATGGAAGAAAAACCGGTCAAAGAAGCCAAAAAAATAACAGTTGAAGAATAAATTCAATTGATAAAGCTTTTTTTGTGTGCTATACTCATTGTAAATAGAGTTTATTTAATGAAACTTAATTATGTATCAATTATTTTACGTTGTTTTATACCAGCCGATTTTTAATTTTTTGGTTTGGCTTTATAATATTATTCCCGGTCAGGATGTCGGCGTGGTTATTATTATCATTACGGTTTTGATCAGACTGGCTCTCTATCCCATGACTTCCAAATCCATCAAAGCCCAGCGTTCTTTGCAGGATTTACAGCCTAAAATGAATGAAATTAAGGCTAAATATAAGGATGACAAACAAAAACAAACTCAAGCCATAATGGAATTGTATAAAAATAACAAGGTCAATCCTTTTGGTTCTTGTTTGCCCTTGCTTATTCAATTGCCAATTTTAATCGCTTTGTACAAGGTTTTGCAAGACGGTTTAAAATCTACTGATTTGAGCGCTAATTTGTATAGTTTTGTGTCCAATCCCGGCCATCTCAATCCCTTATCATTTGGTTTTATCAATTTGGCCACGCCAAATATAGTTTTGGCGGTAATGGCGGGCGCGGCTCAATTTTGGCAAGCCAAAACCATGATCAGACGGCAAGCGCCCAAAGAGGCCGGCGTTGGCGCCAAGGACGAAAATATGATGGCTATGATGAACAAGCAGATGTTGTATTTTATGCCGGCTTTTACTGTTTTTATCGGTCTTAGTCTGCCGGCCGGCCTGACGCTGTATTGGTTTTTTTCCACTTTGTTAATGGCTATTCAGCAAATATTTGTGGCCAAAAAAAATCCGATTGAAAAAAAAGGAGATAATATTATTGAAGGTAAAATCGTATCTGAAAATCAAGCGGAGAAAAAATAATTATTATGCTTTTAAAAGCTAAAAAAATAATTGATTTGCCGGTTTATACCAATTCGGGCGTCAAGCTGGGCAAAGTGGCTGATATTGATATTGAGATTGACAGTCAGGCGGTTAATTCCTATGAAGTTCGCCATGGGTTAATTGGCGGACAGAGTTTGATTATCAAGCCGGTTCAAGTGATAAGCTTGAGCGTCAAGAAAATGATAGTTGATGATAATTTGGCGCCAGATTTCACATCAGCGCGAAAACAACAAGTTAAATCAACCGGCTCTTTGGCCGGACTGGCCATGAGAAAAGAAAATTAGACGCAATGGACGGAAAGTTTCACAATTCAATTGTCAAAACACTGGCTTATTTTGACTATTTTGACCATCCGTTAACAGCCACGGAACTGTATTGTTTTTTATTTTTGCCTCAACACGCCAGCTACGCGGATTTTATCAGAGAATTGGATAAGCTTGAATACAAATCTTCGTCAATAGGCTTTGAACGATTTAATGGCTTTTATTTTTTGCGTGGCCGGCAAGATTGCGTTGATATCAGGCGCGCCAAAACCGTGGATAACGATCGTAAAAATCATTTGGCTTCCAAGGCTGTTCGTAAATTGCGTTACGCGCCGTTTGTGCGAGCGGTTTTTATCTGCAATAACACCGCTCTGGAAATGGCTCGGCCAAATAGCGATATTGATGTGGTCATAATAATCAAATCCGGTCGATTGTGGATCGGCCGTTTGCTGGTCACTTTGATTTTGTCTGTTTTTAGACTGCGCCGAACTCGCCATAAAATCACTAACCGAATTTGCCTTAGTTTTTACGCGACTGACAAAGCTTTGGATTTTTCCAACTTGCAGATAGCCAAGCCGGATATTGGCTTGATGTATTGGATAGCTCAATTTACAGCTATTTATGATCCCAATGATATCGGACAAGAAATTTTTAATCGCAATCAATGGATAAGAGGTTATTTGCCAAATGCTTTGCAAATCAATACCATGTCCGGCCGGTTTTATACGCGGGATAATTGGTTGAGCCGTGTTTGGAAAAAATTTTGGGAGATGGCTTGGGGCGGAACTTATGGCGATCTGGTGGAAAATCAAGCGCGTTTAATCCAAAAAGCCAAGATGAAGCGTAATTTGCATAGTGTGCAGAATGAGCCGGATACCAGGGTGGTGATTAGCGATGAAATTTTGAAGTTTCATGAAAATGATCGGCGCTTGGAATACAAAGAAAAATGGGAAGCCAAAGTTAAGGAATATTTATTTAATTGATATGTCAATCACGCAAAAAATCATAAACTATTCGCTTTTGCTTTTGATTTTTTTGCTTCCTTGGCAAACAAGATTGATTTATCGTTATGCTTTTTTAAATGGTCAGCCTTGGGAATATGGCCGGCTTAGCCTGTATGGGACGGAAATATTGATCTGGTTGATTGTACTTTTGGCGCTGATTGAGCGAGTAAGAAAAAAATATTTTTGGCGCAATTTATCCGCGCCCGAATATTTGAAAAATAATTGGAAAAATTTGGTTTTTGTTTTAAGTTTTTTGGTTTTTAACGGCCTGATGATAGGGCATAGTTTGGATCCTGATATTTCTTATCAGCACGCGCTTAGAATATTGGGTGGAATTTGTTTGGCTTTGGTTATGGCTGATTTTGGGCCGACTATATATAAGAAGGCGGTTGGCGTTTTGTGGGCTAGCGCTCTAGTCCAATCTTGTTTGGCGGTTTGGCAATTTTTTACGCAGAAAATATCAGCCAACAAATGGCTGGGCCTGTCCGCTCAAGATCCATCAGACGCGGGCGTAAGCGTGATTCAATTCGCGAATCAACGTTGGTTAAGGGCTTATGGCAGTTTTGGCTGGCCCAATAGTTTGGGAATTTATTTGGCAGTGTGTTTGGTTTTGGGTTTGATGGCGTATTTGTTTTATCGCCAGTCGTCACAGGGAAATAAGAAATATGACAAAATTTTTTTGGCTGGCCAGTTGGTTATTTTAACCGGCTTGATTTTGTCATTTAGCCGAGGCGCTTGGATCGGAGCCGTGGCGGGTTTATTTTTTTTGGTTTTTGCATATTATAAAAATTCGTCGGCTAGAGATTTTTTGGCCGGCCAACTGGCTTATTATTTGGTGGTCGTTCTTATTTGGCTGATAATTTTAGCGCCTTTGTTTTATGCTCGTTTTAATTTGGACAATAGCGTGGAAAAAGTTTCCATTGAAGAGCATCGCAGCCAGTATGGACAGTCAGTCGGCGTGATTAAAAATAATTTATTTTTAGGGGTTGGCTCGGGCGCTTATACTTTGAATTTGTATTATAATGATCCGAATTTGTCTGGTTGGCAATATCAGCCGGCGCATAATATCTATGTCTTGTGGTTGGCGGAAAACGGCTTGATCGGAATAGCGTTTTATTTTTTTATTTTTTTATTTTTAGTTTATCAATTGCGCCGGTTCAATTTGCCTTATTTGGCCGTAATTTTGGTTATGGCGATTGGCGGTTTTTTTGATCACTGGCTTTGGACGCTGTTTGGCGGAATGATTTTTTGGTGGCTAGTCTGGGGCATTGGTTTGGCTAGTTTACAAGCCAAAAAGCTTGTTTGACAGCCTGTGGATAAACTGTTGAAACAACCTCTTGTTGGGTAAGACTCCAGCCCTTGACAGGGGATTTTTATATTGGTAAGATATTATCACTCTTACAAAGAGAGTGATAAAGTTTAATATTTTTAATTCAATTCTATATGAATATCAGACCATTGGGGGATCGTGTCTTGGTTGAACCTCAAGTTGAGGAACAAATTACCGCTTCAGGCATTGTTTTGCCTGATACCATGGACAAAGAAAAAAAAGCTCAAGGCAAGGTTTTGGCTTTGGGCGCGGGTGAAAAATTAGCTAAACTTAATTTAAAAGTTGGCGATTTGGTTATTTATGAAAAATGGGGAGGGGAAGAAGTAAAAGTCGGTCAAGGAGAAGACGCCAAAGAATACAAAGTATTGCCACACGACAAAGTGTTGGCGGTAATTGAATAATTAATTTAAAAAAATATCTGTATGGCAAAACAAATTATATATTCAGAAGATGCCAGACGCAAATTGCTTAATGGCGTCAATACTTTGGCCAATGTGGTCAAAGTAACTCTCGGTCCCAAGGGACGCAATGTGGTGTTGGATAAAGGTTATGGCGCTCCCACCATTACCAAAGATGGAGTTTCCGTGGCCAAAGAAATTGAAGTGGAAGACAAATTTGAAAACGCCGGCGTGGAATTGGTCAAAGAAGTAGCCAGCAAAACCAATGATGATGTCGGCGATGGCACTACCACGGCCACTGTTTTGACGCAAGCGATTGTGACTGAAGGCATGAAAAATGTTACTGCCGGCGCTAATCCGGTCGCTCTTAAGCGCGGTTTGGATAAATGCGTTAACGCGGTAGTGGAAGAATTAAAAAACAATATTTCTCGCACGGTTGAAGATGATGAAATTGCCAATGTCGCGGCTATTTCCGCCAATGACGTGGAAATCGGCGCTCAAATCGCCAAAGCCATGAAAGAAGTCGGCAAAGACGGCGTAATCACCGTGGAAGAATCACAATCATTCGGCATGGAAATAGAAACTGTTCAAGGCATGCGTTTTGACAAAGGTTATGTTTCTCCATATATGATCACTAACGCGGATCGCATGGAAGCGGAATATGAAGAGCCGTTTATTTTGATTACTGACAAAAAAATCGGTTCAGTGCAAGATGTTTTGCCGGTTTTGGAAAAAGTGGCTCAAAGCGGAAAAAAAGAATTGGTTATTATCGCTGAAGATGTGGAAGGCGAAGCTTTGGCTACATTCGTGGTCAATAAATTGCGCGGAACCTTTAATGTTTTGGCTGTCAAAGCGCCGGGATTCGGCGATAGACGCAAAGAAATGTTGCAAGATATCGCTGTTTTGACCGGTGGTCGTTTGATTACTGAAGAAGTTGGTTTGAAATTGGACAAAGCTGATATAGCTGATTTGGGCCGAGCGCACAAAGTCGTGGCCACCAAAGACTATACCACGATTGTTGATGGCAAAGGCGACAAAAAATTGATTGGTGAACGCGTTAGCCAAATCAAAAAAATGATTGAGCAGTCTGATAGCGATTTTGATCGTGAGAAATTGCAAGAACGCATGGCTAAATTGGCCGGCGGAGTAGCGGTCATCAAAGTTGGCGCGGCTACGGAAACAGAAATGAAAGAAATTAAGCATCGCATTGAAGACGCGGTTGGCGCCACCAAAGCGGCTGTGGAAGAAGGCGTGGTAGCCGGAGGCGGAGTAGCCTTGATACGCGCTATCAAAGTTTTGGAAAAGGTTGATTTGGTGGGTGAAGAAAAAGTGGCTGTGTCAATTTTGCGCCGAGCTCTGGAAGAACCTTTGAGGCAGATCGCTGAAAATGCCGGCGTGGATGGCGCGGTAGTGGCGCAAGAAGTGAAAAAGTCAGAAGGAAATTATGGTTATAACGCGGCTAGCGGTGAATATGAGGATTTGGTCAAGGCCGGTATTATTGATCCTACCAAAGTGACTCGTTCCGCTTTGCAAAACGCGGTTTCTATTGCCGGTATGTTCTTAACCACTGAAGCTGTGGTAACTGACTTGCCAAAAAAAGATGAACCAGCTATGCCTCCAATGGGTGGTGGCATGGGTGGTGGCATGGGCATGATGTAATAATTTGATTTTTAAAACCGTTCCGAATCGCTTCGGAGCGGTTTTTTGTTTGCAAAAAAATATTAGAAAAGGTATGATATAGGGAATGTAAATCAGTCAAAATTATATACATGGTCAATTTTTTTGTTAATTTTTTTTCTTCATTTTCGCCTCGGGTGGCGACTTTTTTAATGGCTATGACGCCGTTTGGCGAATTAAGGCTTTCTTTGCCGGTGTCTTTGCTGTTATATCATTTGCCTTTGGAGCAGGCTTTTGTTATTTCAGTTTTGGGCAACATGATACCGCCGACCATTATATTGATATTCGCGGCTCAGTTTCATAAATGGATTCACAAAAAGAGCGGGTTTTTCGCCAAAAAATGGGTGAATTATTTAGCGCAAGTGCAAAATAAATTTTCCGGCAAATATCAGAAATACGGATTGGTCGCGCTTGTTATTTTTGTCGGTGTTCCTTTTCCCATGACCGGCGCTTATAGCGGAGCGGTGGCCGCTTTTATTTTTGGCTTGCCGGCCAAGTACAGTTGGCCTTGTATTTTTATCGGCGTAGTTATTTCCGGAGTGATTACAACGCTTGTGTCTTTGGGGCTGGGAAGATTGTTTTAGCATGTGTTCAGCCTAATATATTTTATTTTAAAATTTCAAAACTTAGTTCTCTCCGACATTCGTCGGAGAGAACATCGTCCCCTGCGGGGGATGCGATTGAAATTTTAAAATAAAATATATTAGGCTGAACAGTCTTAATAATTAATTATGACAGACCAACTCAATGAACTTCTGCAAAAAATATTAGCCACGCAAAAATTGCTCAAGCTGGCTGAACTCAAAAAAAGAGCGGACGAACTGTCAGAGGAAATGAACCGGCCTGATTTTTGGTCTGATCAATCATTGGCTCAAGCCATCTCTCAAGAATATCAGGATATTAAAACCGAAGTGGAGCGTTGGGAGCAATTGCAAAATCAAGTTCAAGCTCTGATTGAACTGGCGCAAGCCAAGGATAAATCTTTGAACTCGGAAATAGAACAACAAACGAAAGAATTGACTAAACAATTTCAAGATTATGAATTTTTTCTTTTTTTAAACGGACCTTATGATAAAAACAACGCCATAATCGCTTTTCACGCCGGTTCGGGCGGAACTGAAGCGCAAGATTGGACAGAGATGCTTTTGCGCATGATACTTCGTTATTGCGAGAAAAGAGGTTTTAAAACCAAGGTGTTGGATGAGTCGCGAGGCAGTGAAGCCGGCTTTAAGTCGGTGATGATTTCCGTCACGGGCCGTTATGCTTATGGTTATCTCAAATCTGAACATGGCGTGCATCGGTTGGTGCGTATTTCTCCTTTTGACGCGGAAAAAATGCGCCACACATCTTTCGCTTTGATTGAAGTTTTGCCGGAATTGGATGACAAGGTGGAAGTGGAAATTGATCCCAAAGATTTGCGTATTGATACATTTATGTCCGGCGGTAAGGGCGGACAAAGCGTGAATACCACTTATTCAGCCGTGCGAATAGTGCATTTGCCGACCAAAATCACGGTGTCTTGCCAAAATGAGCGTTCGCAACAGCAGAACAAAGAAACCGCTTTAAAAATACTTCGGGCCAAACTTTATCGTTTGGAACAAGAAAAATTAGCGGCTGAAAAAAAAGAATTGCGCGGCGAGTATCATTCGGCCGAATGGGGCAATCAAATCCGCTCTTATGTTTTGCATCCTTATCATTTGATCAAGGATCATCGCACCGATTACGAGTCAACTGATCCGGAGGGCGTTCTGGAGGGAGATTTGGAAGCTTTGAATGAAAGTTTTTTGCGTTGGATAAAAAAATAATCGGCTGAAAACAGTTTAAACATGAAAAAAATTTCCAAAAATCAAATTAGCCAAGCCGTGGATTTGCTTAAAAAAGGACGAGTGATTGTTTTTCCCACGGAAACTTCATATGGATTGGGTTGCGATGCCACCGATCAATCGGCTGTGGACAGAGTTTTTGCCATTAAAGACAGAAAGAGCGACAAACCTCTTTTGGTTTTAGTGGCTGATTTGACCATGGCCAAGGAATATTTGCTTTGGAATAGCCGGATTGATGAGTTAGCCGGCCGGTATTGGCCCGGACCGTTGACCATTATCGGACGCGTCAGCCAAAAAAGATTGGCTAAGGGAGTGGAATCAGAACAAGGCACGCTGGCTGTGCGCGTTAGTCCGCATCCGATTGTTCAATTGTTGATAAACAAGCTAGGTCGGCCAATAGTAGCCACTTCAGCTAATTTGTCAGGCGCGAAAAATATTTATCGCTCCGGTGAAATCAAAAGCGTTTTTACCAGCCGGCCAATCGCGCCGGATGCTTTTTTGGATATGGGCGAATTGCCCAAGCGGCCGGCCAGCGCGATTGTGGACGCCACTGGCGCGAAGATTAAAATAATCAGGACGGGAGAATTAAAAATTGATTTTTTGGCCACGAACAGTCCGGCGCCGATGAATCCGGCCGAAATTAAATCCGCTTGCCAAAAATACGGTTTGTCGCCGTCCAAAATTTACGGACAAAATTATTTAATCAGTCCCAAGCCGATCGTTAAAATAATTGAAGCCGGACAATTAGACAAACAGGACACAGTGGTGGAAGTCGGTCCCGGTTTTGGAATTTTGACTTTGGCGTTGGCGCGTCAAGCCAAACAAGTGTTGGCTTTTGAAATTGAAAAAAAATTACAGCCTTATTGGCTGGATTTGATCAAGCAAAAAAACATCAATAATTTAAAAATTATCTGGGGCAATGTTTTGCGCCAAGCTTCAAGCTTGCCCCGGGGAGCTTACAAATTATCCGCCAATCTGCCTTATCAAATCACTTCTCAAATTATCAGGTTTTTTTTAGAAGCTGACAACCAGCCGAAATCCATGGTATTGATGTTGCAAAAAGAAGTGGCTGTGAGGATCTGCGCTAAGCCCGGTCAAATGTCATTGCTTTCTTTGGCTGTTCAATATTATGGCCGGCCAAAAATAATTTGCCAAGTTAAAAAAGATTGTTTTTATCCCGTTCCCAAAGTGGCTTCAGCCGTAGTGGCCATTTATGATATAAAGAGAAAAAATACTCGTGAGTTTGATCAGCGTTTTTTTGCTTTGGCTCATGCCGGTTTTCAGAACAAGCGCAAGCTTTTGTCTAAAAATTTAAGTTCCAATTTCGGCTTTAAAAAAGAGGACTGGCAGAAGATTTTTTCTATTCTGGGACTGGGCGAAAATTGTCGGGCGCAGGAATTGAGCGTAGAGAAGTGGAAGGAGTTGACCAAGCATGTTATCCACAATGTTTTTTAAGAGCAAACGTGGTATAATATTTATTAGAAAATTATGAATACTAATGGCGATCGCCAAAAACTTTCCCGAGAACAGAAGACAGGCTTTGTTTTGTTATTGGTTTTCGCGGTTTTGGCTCTTAGTCTGGGAATACTGCAGATTCGCAATAATATGTACAAGCCATTTGCCCTAAGCAATGCCATTCCGCCCATTAGCAAAGATTTAATAAACGATGCCAATGTTCTGCGTTATCGCGATACTGATTTGGACAAGCTTAATGACTTTGAGGAAATTTATGTTTATCAGACCAGCCCGTATTTAGCTGATACTGATTCCGATGGGGTTAATGATTATGATGAAATAAATAAGGGGACTAATCCTTTGTGCGCGTCCGGACAACAATGTGTCGGCTCTCTTAGCACTTCGGCTGACGCGGGCTTGTCAGACACAACCACTTTGAGCGGAATTGTCGGCGTTGCTCCGGTCGCTCCGGCTAATCTTGATCTGGCTTCGGCTTTGCAAAATCCCCAACAAGTAAGAAAAATGTTAATTGACGCCGGCATGGACAAAGCCACTTTGGATAAAGTGACTGACAGTCAATTATCTTTGATAGTTAGTCAGGTTTTTCAATCCACCACGACTTTAAATAATTTAACCGGTTTGGGATCGTTTAGCGCCAGTTCTACTTATTGATTATGCCAAAGATCAAAAAAACCTTGTTAGGTTTAATGATAGCCATATTTTGCGCCGTTACTTTGGGCGGAACTTTGTTTTTTATTCGGCCGGCTAAAGCACAAGTAAGCATTGTCAGCAGTGTGCCGGATACTTTGAATAGAGTGCTGGATCAAATCATAGAAACTCTCAAAGTGTCCGTGGTTAATTCAGCGGTGGAAGCAGTGTCATATTTTGCTCATAAGATTGCTTATGATACAGCCGTGTATTTGGCATCGGGCGGACAGGGACAAAAACCGTTATTGTTTACGGATAATTGGGGTGAGTATCTGGGTAATACCGCGGCTGAAGCCGGCGCCAAAGCGGTGGAAGGAATCTTCAAAGCCCAAGGTCTTAATCTTTGTCAGATACCGGATATCAAGCTTGATTTGGCTTTGCGAGTTAATTTGCAGACTAAATTTGGCAACGCGCAAACTTTGGCTCCGCCGGAATGTACTTTTCAAGAAATGAAATTTTTTGATGCTGACGCTTGGAATACCAAATATGGGGACGGTTCCACTATTGATCCGTCCAAGATGTTTAATGCTTCTTTGAGTCATGTGGAAGAAAGTGATTTGGGCATAGTGCTTGATGCCAATAGCAAGATTGGCGCTTTGATTGCCAAATCCGAAACAGCGGCCGCTTTGGATCGCGAAGTGGGCAGAGGCGTGCGCGCCGTGGAAAACACTATTTCCGGCAAGATTCTCACACCTCAATCTGTTATTGAAAGCGAATTAGGTAGCACCGCGCCCAGCAAAAAGCAGGAAACCAGCATGAATAGAGCCGGTGACGCCTTGTCATCCGGCATGTATCAGATATTGCCGTCGGTTTTATCTACTTTTGTTAATACATTGCTCAATCAGGGCTTGAACAATTTGATCAAGGGCATGTTTCCGGAAGACACTTCTTCCGGGTCCGGCAGTAGTTCAGCCACTAATCCGGCAGCCACCGGCCCGACTGGCGGACGGCGTTTTGCCGAACAGGCTTACAGTTATTTCTTGATTCCCAAAAATACCACGGTTGATAAATACAATATATTGGGTGATTTTGCCAGCTGTCCGTCCGGCGCTTATGGACTCAATAATTGCGTGATGGATAATTTGTTTGTCAAAGCCGTGCAAGAAGCTGATTTTGGCAAGCCTTTGACTATCCAAGACGCAGTGGACAAAGGCTGGCTTAACGGGGGATATAAATTGATTCCGCCTTCCAATAGCGTTTTGAATAATGATAAAGATTGTTATCAATCCGCTTATTGTTATAGCAATATCCAAAAATTGCGCCGCGCCGGCATTTTACCGCTTGGTTTTGAAATCGCGGCTTTAAACAGTCCGCCGGACAATCCTTGGACGCTTTTAACTTTGATTAAAAATTTTGATGAATGTTCCAAAACCGATAAAACTTATGATTCGGTTAATTATCCTTATTGTCATTTGATAGACCCCAATTGGGTGCTCAAAGTGGAGCAGACGCGTTGCGAGGCCAAAGGATACACAGAAACTTTGTTAAGTTCAGTGGGCGGTCAGCGCCTGTCGGAATGCGTGGATATGACTACTTGCGTCAAGTATGACAGTCAAGGATCTTGCTTGTCTTATGGTTATTGCTTGCGCAATGAAAATATTTGGAAAATTGACGGCGATGCCTGTAGCGCTCAATATTCCACTTGTTTGTCTTTTAAAAATACCAAAACCAGCGCGGTGGCCAATTATTTGCGCAGAACTTTGGATTATAGTTATTGCAATTCCAACGCGGTTGGCTGTAAAGCTTACAGTTTGGATCGTGATATGTCTGTGACGAGCACGGTCAAATGGAAAGCCAGTTCATCCGAGTCTCAAAATGACGATACTAATTCGGTGATTTATTTTAACAGTAATTTATCTTCCAGTTGCTCATCCAATTCAGCCGGCTGTTCAGCTTTGGCTCTGGCCGGTTCTTCCACTCTTAAATATTACAAAAAAGCGCCTGCTTATTTGGGCTGTTATGATACCCAGCCAACTTTGGCCGGAGTGCAATGGCCCAAGAGTCGGGCTGATTTAATCAATATCAAGGTTAATAGCGAATGTAGCAATTATGCCGGTGTTTGCGTGCCTGAAGAAGAAAACTGCAATTGGTATACTGAATTATTGCCCGCGACCAGCAACAAAACCGCCACCAAGATCCCCGGTCGATACAAGCCGGCTGTTATTTCCAATTCAGTGGTTACTTGGAATGACCAATGCGATTCCACTTGCGCCGGCTATGACGCTTACCGCGAAATGCCGTCTCTTTATTCCGCTGGAACTGATGTCGCCTATATTATTCCTCCGGCATTGGGCGACACATCTTCAGGTAAAAATTGCGCGATTAGCGACAATGGTTGCACTTCTTTTACCAATGTCAGCGCCAATACCGCTTCGCAAGAAACAGTGGAATATTTTACTGATTTGCGCGTCTGCATCAGTCCGGATCAAACCAAACAGAAAACTTTTTCCACTTATGAAGGTTCGGAACAGGGCGGTTATCAATTAAAAGTATATATTTTGGAAAAAGACGCCAATGGCGGTCCCAAACAGTTTTACAAGACTCTTGACGAACAATCAGTTATCAATGCTTGCGCCAGCGGAGCGACTTACAAAATTGATTTGGAATGCCGGCAGTTTAATGATGATCAAGGCAAAATATATTATCGTTTGCTTAATCGGACAATTCCGGTTGATAGCGCTTGCACGCCATACCGCATGACCAAGACTGAAATGTATACTGAATCCGGTTTGACCACCAAGTCCGCTTGTGAAGCGCAAGGGGGCAGTTGGGAAGGAGCCGGTGGATTGGAAACATGCCGTTTGTGTTTTTCCGGCGGTTCTTATCGTTCGAGCAGTTGCTATTATTATGGTTTGCCTTCAGGCAAAGTTAACGCGGCCGGCGCCAGCCGGACTTGCTCATCAGCGGTTGATTCTTGTCGGCAATTCAAAGGTAATGGCGCCAATAATATTCGCGCCATAGTATCGGCTGATTTTGAAAATACTTCCTCTACCCAAGCTTTGAGCAATTGGAGCAATGCTTACATCTCCAATGAGTCAACTTATGTGGGCGGACATTCGCTTGGCTATACTGCCACCGCTCAAACCGGTTATGTGAGCTTGAATTTGAATACCACTTCCACTTTGCTTGCGCCGGGCAATTATTACAATCTTAGTTTTTATGCCAAGGCTGACAGCTCCAAATATATCCATATCAGTCTGACCGGACAATCCACTTCAACTATTTTTGGCCAGGCCGGGGTTGATGATAATTGGAAATATTTCAGTTTTGGGCCGGTTCAAGTAAGCGGTATCAATTCCAATTTCACGCTTAATTTTGTCTTTAGTTCCAGCGTGGCCAATTCCAAATTATTTTTAGATAATATTGAATTGACAGAGATCAATGATTCTCGGTATTTGGTCAAAAATAAATTAACAGTGCCCGCGGTTTGCGATACCAATCAGCTGGATGAATTGCCGGGCGAAGCGCTGGGCTGTAAAGCCTATAAAAATCCGGCCGGCCTTAATATCTTTTTGACCGGGTTTGAATATTTGTGCCGAGAAAACGCCATTGGTTGCACTGCTTTTACTGATACTTACAACACCCTCAGTCAATCCAAAGACAGTTGGTATAATGTTTGGCTGTCAGCTCCGTCCGGAAGCAAAGCGTCTTTGACCAGCGAGATTTATTGCCAAGTGCCAGTGGGTGAGACAGGCTGTTATGTGAATATTGCCGGTTATAATCAACATGAAATAGTTTCAATGGCCGCTAAGATAAGCGGACTGTCCGTCAAATTCGTCAGTTCCACCATCCATATTCCGGCGGACACAGCCACTACCAGTCCGATATATTTGGTAGCTGACGCCAACGCCAGTTGCAGTTCGGCTGATACGGGCTGTTCGTATGCCGGCGCTCAGACTTTGACGCCGATTGGCCCGACTTACACCACTGTTTTGGTTAAAAATGATCCGGCATTGTATGATGGGGCCAAGCCGATTTTATGCCAAAGCGAAGCTGTCGGCTGTAGTGAATATTCTTCCGGCAACAGCACTTACTATTTCAAAGATCCGGCCATTATCGGCCAGAAGGTGTGTTCATACAGCAAAGATACCAAGATAAACGGTGTTTCTTACAGCGGTTGGTTTTGGAAAGACGTTGGCGTGTGCGCTACCACCACGTTGTCTTCGGCTTCCAGCAATCAAGTGACTGTCTCTTCTCCAAAAACCATTTGTACGGCTGATACTGACTGCAAAAACAGCGATAAATGTTTGGAAAAAAATAAACAGCCGTGCTATCCGAATTATTTGCAAAACGGCAACAATTATGGCCTGTGGTCTTATGGCACAACTGGAAAATATGAAAATTTTGTGGGTGAGTGTTCTTCCGCCGAAAGCGGATGCACCGAATATATGGATCACAACGACAACAACAAATCATATTATGTTTTGAATAATACTAAAATTTCCACGGCTATTTCCCAGTGCAGTTCTCAAGTGAGCTTAAACGAAGGTTGTGTTTTGTTTGATCAGCGCGATAATCCATCCAAATTGTGGCATACCAGCAGCACTTACAAATACAGCGAAGATCAAAAGTTTAATTTGGTGACTCCGCTCAAAGCCACGACCGGATTGAGCAACGATGCCAATGTGATTATGAAAGTGATTCGCGATCGCGAGTGTTCGGAATGGTTGCAGTGCAAATCCAGCCAGCGCGTCTATGATTCCAATGCCAATGCTTATAAAGAAGTTTGTTACCAGATCGGCCGTTGCGATGCCGCCTCTGACACCGGCCAAGAAGGCGGATTAAAAAACTGCACCAATTGGGTGGATGGAGAACATTATTACGCGGACAAAGTTTTGTCGCCCAAAGTTTATGTTGATCGCGATGTCAGCTGGAAAGGCAATGATTTTACCGGTTATTCCATTTTGGGAATGTATCCGCTGGAAGAATTAACTCAGGTTAATTTGGCGGTTGGGACTGGCGATGATTGGACGCTGGCCAAGCCGGTGGCTTGCGGAACAGGCAAAGGTTGTAAGGCCGGTTATCCGAATTCGCCGACTTGCAATGCTGTTCTTAGCAGTGTTTGCGGAGAAGATAGTTTAGGCCAGTGCGTCAACGGAGTTTGCGTCAAGAGTCCTTATGGCGGACAGTTGGTGTCGGCTTCCAATCCGTATTTTACCCATGCTTGCCGGACTTATCCGGAAGCGGATTCACCTTATCCGGCCACTCCGGCCATGGCGAATTCCACTAATTATGGCAGTGTTAATTTGTGTTCTGAAGGCGTGGCTTCAACCAATTCCAACAGCCAGGCTTATGCTTGCGATTGTTCATACACCAAAGCGACTTACGGTTCCGGCAGTGTGTTTAAAAAATATTTTGATTTGAATAATCCCAATAGCACGGCTTTTAGCAATAGCGTGGCCGGCCAAGTGCCGAGTGGAATTTGTTCGGGCGGAACATACAATGGCGTCAAAGCTTGCACCAAGGCGACCGAGACGACTGATTGCGGAACCGGCGCGACCTGCCTGCCTCTTGAGAGCAAGACCAGTTTGATCGGCTGGAAAGGGTTTTGTTTGCAGGCCGATAAATCACGCACGCTTTATTCGGAAAAATCAGTCAATGCTTGCTTGATGTGGTATCCGGTGCAGACGCTTTATGGGGCGGATGATATTTACAGCACGCCCGAGGCCGGATATTCGCCGACTAGTTATGGACAGTATTATTGTTTGCAGGCAGCTGGTTTTGCCGTAAGCACGAACAAAACTTATAATAAATATCAGATTGACACAGGTTCGCTTAAATATATTAAAAATGTTTATGAAAGGCCGATTTGGAATACATTAACCGGTTATATAAATTCAAGCGCCGGGTTTAATGCATTTGTACCCAGGACTCTAGATGGTTATCTAACATGGGTGAACAATGGTGTAAGCAAATTATATGATGTTTATGATGGAAACAAGGACGATGCCATTAATGAGCAAAAATTTAGCAAAGCTGTGTTGGAGAGAGATTTTAATAGTGGTAAAACAGTCACTGTTTCTGATTCTTATGGATCTTATTCAATTGATAAAACTATAGCCACATATAATGGAGGGGCAGATCCTTATAGTATATATAAATGGTTGATTTTTGAAGATGATGAAGTGTTGAAAAGAATTCATTTAAATGATATTGATTATGTGAGCGTAAGAATTGACAGAATGGATACATATATGGATATAGAAGAGTCCGCTATTCCTGGAACTGATTATGATTATCAAAGAAATATAAATGAAATTTTTGTAATCAGAAATAATTACAAAGACAACATTACCAAGCCGGTTATTACGAAATATGGGCAGTGGCCGAATGATCTAACAGTTTCTAGTGGTTGTCAGGTGGTTTATGCTGATGGCACCAAAGCAGAGGATTGTTTGGCGCAAGAAAAACGATTAAAAACAAAACAGACATTGGCGCAGAGCGAAATAATAAACGCTGACAATTATGTAGCTATGCGTTTTATAGTAGATGCGCAGGCAGAAGATAAGACAGGAACGCGTATTGATGTTTTTTCGAGTGATCATTATGGTTTCATAAAAGACGCTGGTGACAAAGTTTTTGACTGTAAATTAAATTATACTCAATATGGCAATAGTTGGCCGGATGAATTGGAAGTAGTTGTCTTGTTTGATAAAACAACTGGTTTATTTCAAGATATACAGACAGCATTTTGCAGTTCCGGTAAAGGTGAAGACGACTCTGTAGTCTTTAATATAAAAATTTCTTTTAACATGAAAGAAACCTGCGCGGCCATAGCTGAAGTAGGTGGAAGTAAGACATATAGCGCGACTTGGACAGATCGCCTGTGGTCCTATTCGCAAAAACTTAAATTCTCCTATGATTATAGTACTGAAGCCAAGCCTTATGGTTCGCTGGGTATATCTTCCGTCAAATTGCCGGTTTGGATATATTCACAAAGACAGGATTATTCTTATGGCGTTCCTTATAGCGCTCTCGGTTGGCCTGGGGCATTTAGTCTCGTGGCTTTGACAGAAAACCCAGGACAAGCTTTGTCTCTTGATCTTAAAGTTTGGGATGTAAAAACAGATTTTAGCAAATCTCCTACGCTTATTAGTCAGCTGTTTGCCAAGGCCAGCAAAGTGTTCTTGTTATCTCAATCAGCCAAAGCGCCTTATGGCTCATACAAAGTAAATGAAGGTTATCAAACAACCTTAACCTATGATAAGGGACAGTATGATACCAAAACTGGAGTGTTTAATTTTACAGAAACAGCTGATTTTAATATAGGCAAGCCCTTTGAACACGTTCCCAAAGTTTATTCATTAGTATGCGACAATACAGGCAGTAATTGCCATGAAGGGGCCGAGGGTATAACTGTTAATGGTATTTCAAGCGGTAGTGTATTGGTGCCGTCATCTCCGGCAGCTGCTTCTGTTCAGTTTTTTGCCGTGGCTGACCCCAATCACATGCCCATAACAGCTCTGCGAGTTAATTGGGATGATGGAAATATTATTAATTTGGAAGGTTCGTATCGTAACCGGCGTGGAGTGACAGACGGGATTTGTAAGTACACTAATTCTAAAGCTTCGGTTGAAACCTGTCATGTGACCAGCACCCAATATCATTCAGGAATTGAAGCTGAAGATGTAGAAGGTACATATGAAACATTGGTTGATACTAAAGTGAAATGTACTTCAAATGCCAAGGATCAATGCAAAAATATCAAGCAATGCGTAGCCGAGACTTCAGCTGTTAATTATGGCCAGATTGTAAACAAAACTTGCGATAATGATTATTACCAGTTTAATCACGTGTATCAGTGTTATGCCGGCAGTGATAAATATCTGTCAGCTGGCAATAGCGCTTGTCCGAGCGGATTTAATAATGGTTGTTGTATTTATGAGCCCAAAGTGCAGGTATTGGATAATTGGGGATGGTGCAATGGGTTGTGTTTGGATAATGATCCTTCCACAGTATTTTTTACATTAGACCAGAGCGCTGGCGGAGCTGGGTGCTATGATGGGCAGTGGAAACTTGACGTGAAGAATTGTGATAAAACAAAAAATAATTGTCTTAACGAATGTACAAGTGTTGGTAAAGGAGTTTCTCCTTCAGTTTCCAATCAATCTCCTTGGACGCCAACAAGCACCAAAATTATAGTGGCGCCAAGCAGTAAATAGTATTAAAATAAAAATTTGGATAATAAAAAACCCGTTTTAAACGGGTTTTTTGATCTGCTTTTATCAGTTAAATTATTTTTACTGACAAAAGAAGGGGAGCCGAGAATTTGCTACCCACCCTCTGCTCCACCGTCCTCGGGGGAGCAGGGGGCCATTTGCTTGTCCAGTCCGCAGTAAACGTACTGACAAGCAAATCCAGAAACCCATAAAATTGGTTTCTGGAGGCAACAGCGGGCCGGAGGCGGCCCGCAATTCTCGGCATCGGCCGCGCCCCCGGAATCGGGGGCGGGCTTGAGGATGTCCCCGACCTGATGGTCGGGGGGGAGGCCGAGATCGCCCACGGGGGCGGTCTCGGGGGCTGGGGGTTCGGTGGGGTCGGAGACCCCACACCCGGCGGCCAGCCCGGCCGCCAGGGTCATAATGTAGAGTGCCCTCATGGCAAGCAAACACCAAACCCGGAATTTACTCCAAGTTTAGTATCTCTTTGCCATGAGACATTCATCATATTTTCGCCGCCATGATATTTTCCTTAAAAACATCACAACTTAAGCGAATCTCCCCAAAAATTCCTCACCAATGTACCTTTGACCCTATTGGCTTACGCCAGTAAAGTCAAGGATTTTTTCAAAGAACAAATCAGTTTTTTCATTAATTATTATTTTTTTCTTTTCAAGAGAACTTGATTCTATACCATATTTTCGCTATTTTGTCAATACTTTAGCTTTCAAGCGCACTTAGTACCACATAGGTAGTATACATTTTTTTTCTATTGTCAACAAGGTTTCTGTGGATAAGTGGGGAATAAAATAACAGGTTTTGTCGGGAAGATTTGATTTATTTGGTTTTATATATTAAAATATATTCATACTTAAAATAATGGTTATGGATTTAAAAAAATTATTGCAGTAAAGCTAATAATATTTACACAAAAACACATTATCAAAAAGCGAATGAATTATTTTTATGGATAAAAAAATATACAATTCAAAACAAGTAAAACGATATGCCAGCGATTTTGTGGCTTATTTAAAAAAGCAACATGGCTTGGAAATTGACAACGCCTATATTTTTGGCTCTTATGCCAAAAAAAATCCTAGACAATGGAGCGATATTGATGTGTGTGTTATTTCTTCAAAGTTTATTAAAACCGATCCTTTGGTTTATCTGTGGGGTAAAAGACGGGATATTGATATAGAGCGCGGTATTGAGCCTTATGGCCTTTCTCCAGCTGGATTTGTCAATGATAACCCAGTGGCTTATGAAGTCAAAAAATATGGTGTAAGATTATAAATACATCGCGGCTGGCCGCGCGAACTATATGCGAGCGAAAGCGAGCATGGGTGCGAGGCTTGCCTCGGCGGTTTAATACCATTTATTAAAAAATGGACGAACAATCGTCCATTTTTTGTTATCTTGTCAATAAAATAAGATCCATATTCTGTGGATAAGTGGGGAATAAAAATACCGATTCGCAATCATCAATCGGCTTAAATTAATTTTATCCCCAAATGAGTTTGTCTTTGATTGTTGGCTGATTTAATTTGTGGTATAATATAGGCAATAATTGAATATATTAATACTCAATGTATTACATTTTTACCAAAATAGCCGTAATACTTGCGAGGCTAAAAAAAGTTCTGCCCCAAACAAAAAAGGGACGGATTGTTTTGGTTTGTTTGGTAGCGGTGATGATGGTGGGATTGGCGGGACGGACTGATGCTACCGTAGTAGAAATAGCTAAAAATGCTTTTCTTGATTTGCTTTCTTGGATTATCCTTATTTTGGCTTCCTTGTTCATGAAAATAGCTATTTGGCTATTGAGTTTTGTAATTGAATTGGGCGCTTACAATGGATATATTGATTCCAGCGCCGTAACTGTGGGCTGGGTCATGGTTCGCGATGTGGCCAATATGTTTTTTGTGGTGATATTGCTTTTGATCGCTTTTGGCACGATTCTTGGATTGGAACAATATGAATGGAAAAAAATGATGATGAAATTGATGCTGGCCGCTTTGTTGGTCAATTTCAGCCGAGTGATTTGCGGGTTGATGATTGATGTTTCGCAAGTGATAATGATTACTTTTATCAATGGCATATCAGCCACGGCCGGAGGTAATTTTATTCAGATGTTTTCATTGGATAAAATTCAAACTTTGTCGGCTACCGGCACGGATTTAGATGTTTCAGACGGCAATGTGTTTATGGCATCAGTCGCCGGTTTGGTATTTGCCGCTATGGCTATGTTTAGTATCGCTATTTATGTGATTATTCTTTTGGCTCGCATGATTGTTTTGTGGGTTTTGATAGTACTTTCGCCTTTGGCTTTTGTTTTGAGCGTTATACCCCAGACCCAGAGTTATGCCAGCCAATGGTGGAAAGAATTTGGCGGACATGTGGTCGTGGGGCCATTGTTGGCTTTTTTCTTGTGGCTGTCATTTGTATCGCTTACAGCCAATAGCAATGGAATAAACGCGGAAATTGGTCAAGGCAATCCGGCGGCGATTAAAGTATCAGAGGGCGCGGGCAGTGTTGGTAAATATGATGCCGGTTCAGCCGGCATTTCAAAAGCAATGACTTGGCACAATATGGCTAATTTTGCCATTGCCATCGGCATGCTTATGGTCGGCGCCAAAGCCGCTCAAGCCACCGGCGCCACAGCCGGCGGAATGATGTCCGGCGCCATTGATTTTGGCAAAAAAGTCGGCACTATCGCTTCAGGCGTGGCTACCGGTATGTGGCTTTATAAGGGGGCGGGGAAGTTGGCGGGCGGAGCGGCTAAGGGAGTGGGGAAGGGAGCGATGATGTTGACGGGTATTGATGACAGGATAGAATTAATAAAAAATAGAGCCAAAACAGAGTATGGTTCTTATAAGGCTTGGCGCAGCGGGTTATTGACGAGAAAAGCTAAATCGCAAGTTTGGATGGAAGATGCCAATGGCCAAAATGGTGATTGGGTAAATGAAGAAGAAGTTGAAGCAAAAAAGAAATCAGGTTTTAGAGAAAAAATGGAAGAGGTAAATCCAGGAGTTTGGATGCCAAAAACGCAAGCGCGCATGTATGAGGGTGAACATTATAAAGATAGCAAAGGCAGATTTATTGATGATAAGGGTTTTGTTTTGGATGAAAATTTTAAAAGAATGAAAGATAAAAAAGGTAATGATGTTCCATTATCCATAGATAAAGCAGAAGTAGCCAAAGAAATAGATGATGCCAAAAAACGCGGTAAAGAACAAGTCAAAGCTGTAATGATGGAAGATCAATCAGAATATGATAAACGCACAGGTGGTTTTTTTGCCAAAGCAGTAAAAAAAGGTTTGCTTTTTGGCGGTGGACACGAGAGATTGATTGCCAGTCGTAAAAAATTATCAAAGACTGAAAATTATGGAAAAAACATTGAAGAATTAGCCAAAAATCAGACTGGCGGAATCCCAGCTGGTTATTTTCAGGATAAACATTGGTTTGATGGAGAAGATCGTTTTACTGAGGGTTTGCTAAACAAAGAAAAAGAAAGATCTCAGGCCAAAACCCATGATTTTGGTTCTTTGGGTGAAATGTCCACAGCCTCCACATCTCGTTTTAAAAATGGTAAATATGAGAATTTAAGCGGATCTATGGCCGCTCGCATAGTCAAACATGAAGCCAAAGCCGAAGCAGTCAAAGAAAACATGAAAGTTTTGACTGAACAGGCGAAAAATAATTTTAATAAGGGCGCGGGAAAAAATGTTTTAATGGCCAAGATAGCAGCGGATATAAAAGTCAAAGCGGCGCAGGAAGAAGGCAAAAAGATAATTGCTAAGCAGGAAGTGTTAGCGGAAAAAGTTGGAGAGCAACTTACGAAAGAAGACCTTGAATTTTTACGAAGAGTTCCTAAGGTTGAGACAGAAAAAGAGAAGGAGAAAAGAGAAGGATTGTTACTTGCCCATCAAGTGGCTGAAGCATCCAAACGAAAAGTTTTTGAAACGCAAAGAGCGAAAGTGGCAGAAGAAGAAAAGAAAGCAATAGACAAGGAGCATGAATTAGAATTTTATGGCAAAGATGAAGGGAAGCAATTATTAAAAGATTTAAACAGATTTGAACAGGCAATAAAGCAAGTGGATGATTTTATCAAAGAAAGCAAAAGCGCAGATTTACAAAAACAAATGGAGTCAGCTAAAAAAATATTAGATGAGGTGCTTTTGGGACAAAAAAAAGAAGATATAGAAGGAATTATTACAAAATTAAGAGCAGGAGAGAATTTAAATATGCCGGATAAAATAAGCGCCGAAATTGAACCGTATATAAGAGCTTTGGCCGCTGGCCAATTGGTAAAAGTGCAAGAAGAAACAACTAAACTGCGCCAAGAACAAGCAACCGATTCGGCCTTGGATGCTTTTGTTTATAAACCAAGATATGGTACCACTTCTCCGGCTTCAGCTCAGACAAATTACATGAAAACAAAATTGGATGATTTTAGGCAATTAGAGCGTGTCAAAGCTATGAAACAAGCTACTGATATTATGGCTTTTTTACGCAAGGAAAAAGCTTCTGGAAAAACTTTGTCTGCTGACCAGACCGCTTTATTAGCTGCGGCTGGATCCTTTTTGACTGAAGAATCATGGGTAGATGATATGGGTCAATATATTGATGAGATGATGAATAAATTAAGTAATGGCGATTTAGAAGGGGATGAATTGGAAACTTGGAAAGAAATGGCTGTAATGTTTCAAGAAATAGGCTGGATCAAATCCAAAAAAGAGGGCGTAGAATTGACACCCAATAATATGTTTAGTGTGGGTGCAGATGGCAAAACAAGACTTGATACCAAAGTCGTAGATACTGAAACGGTAGGTAAATACGAAAGAAAGCAAGCTGCTGATCTACAAGCTTTGACACTGTCTGGTTTGGATACAGAAATGCTTCAAGCCCATCATGCCGTATCAGAAGAATTAACTAAACGTGGAAAGGATGCTAAGACAAAAATGAACAAAAGCGAGGAAGGAATTATTAAAGAAGCTATGGAAACAGATGAAGGCAAAGCAGTAGCAGACAAAGCTAGGGTAGGAATAACAAGTAGAGAGAATAAAAAGAGAAAAGAAAATGTCGAAAAAAGAAGAAAAGATGCTATTGCAAAAGCTAAAAAGGAAGCAAGTGAACAAGGACTAGAGGGGGATTCTGTAAAGAATTTTGTTGAAGAAAAAACTAAAAAATTTGATGAGGGCATAGCGACAGAAGAGGCAAAAATAAAACAAAATATTGAAAAACTTGCTGAAGATGCTGCTAGAACTGCTGTTCAGGGGCTTGATTCGGTGCAGATTAAAATAGCGGAAGCCAGCAAAAAAATTAAAAATGAAGCTCAAGCTGATTATTGGAAAGTTGCTGATCAAATCTTGGGTAAGTTTCAATTTAAAGGAGAAAGAGAAGGCACGGAGGCAGAAAATATCAAGGACGCTAAAACATTTAAAGATAGGTATGGAAAATACGCAGATATATTTCAGTTTGGCACGCGAACATTTAAAAAGAATTCATTGGATAATGGTCATCCGGAAACAGCTATGAATATGGATTACGATGAATTTGGCGATACTTACAGGCTTCAAACAGAAGGTGAAGCTGAAGCTAAGATTCACGCAGATCGTGTTAAAATAGGTCGGCGTAAGTTATTAAATGGTGATCAATATCATGCTTATGGCGCTTTGGATTATGACACAATGGTAGTGGATGATTTATTGGAAAATGTTTTACGGGTAACTTTGGGAAAAGTAGCTAAACTTATAGAGATGGCTGATGTGCCGGAAAGATCATTAAAAGGCTATTTTTATGTTCACAAAAATGAAGATGCTAGGAAGGAAGATGTGAGAGAAAAAGATGGTGAATATAGAGAATATGCAGTTGTGGGTAGTCGTTCAGCCAATCAAAAATTTGAAAATGAAGGTGATATAACGGCTGAACAGAAAGAAAAACATATTTTGGCGCGTGGTATGCTCAAACATCTCATGTCTGGGCCTGGCTACAGATTAGGCCTTGCAAAATTATTTGGCCATATAGATGAGAGAGAGGCAAATAGTGGTCAAATTAGAGTAAAGATTGGGGACAGTCATTATAAAACGGATGCAGATTTGGCAAATAGAATATTAGAATTAGTTGAGTCAAAAGATGAGGAATTTATAAAACATCTTGCAAAAACTGATTACGCCAGTGATTTGGACAGAGTAAAAAAAGTGTTAAATCAGATAAAAAGCGGATCTGGCTTTGTGGCTTCGGCAGACGATAATGGAGATGATTTGGAAGAAGAAGTACAATAAACATAACATAGGAGTGTATGTACAAAAAAATTGACAATGATTTTATATATTATTTAAAAAATAGTTTTTTAGAAAGAAAAACCTTATGTTTAAAGTTAAACAATATTGGTCAATCAATTAAAAGTAAAAATGAAAATGAAGATTTTTGGTCTAATATTCATTTTCTTAATGAATTTATTGAGTATAGCAGTATTGACAAAAAAGACTATTTATATTTTCGAGATCAGGCATTGATTAATTTATTAGACTATGAATGTTTAGAAAAATTAATTGAAGATTTGGATAAAAATCAAGATAATTTTGAAATTATAAATAGCCAATTAAAAATTATTGGAGAGACTCTTGGGTTTTTATCGGGTTTTACTCATATTTATGAATTTTCTGAATTAAAAGAAATAATTTTTAACGATGAAGAATGTGATTTGGGCAGATTTGGCCGATCTATTTTGGAATACAGCGCTGGCAGTGAAAGACTGGAACTTTCGCATTTATTGTTGAAAAATTTAGCTGGTAAAAATAATTTTTTAGCAGGCAAAATAAATTGGGATAAAATTTTTAGTTTGGTTTTATCTTTATATGGAGCATTTATCGGTTTTGATTTATTGAACAAAGATGACAGAGATTTTTTGGTATCAAATTATTTTTTGTTAGCAGTTTTATTTGGTATTCCGGTTAAGTTTGTTTTGAGCGAATATCTTTATGCCACGGCGGATATACAGAGTTATGTAATGGAGAGTAAGGGTTTGTTGGAGATATTGAATGCCAGTCAAGAAAATATTTTATTGTTTAGTGGACATAACGTTCAATTAGGTTCTTTTTTAAAGCAATATTTGAATTTTAGCGGTGAGAATTGGGATGATTTAAAAAATATTGATAAGTTTATAGAAAAGAATGCTGATTTAATTGGCAATTCAAATAATATAGCAAATAATTTAAAGAGCGCGTTAGAAATTTATATTCATATTAAAAAGGGTGATATAATTGAAAAAAATCAATCTGGCGAACTTATTAAAAAAGAGCAGATACAAAAAGAAACAACTTTATTGATGGCTTGGTTTGGTCTTGGAACTGATGGCAACGAATTAATGATTAAATATTTTAATAATTCAGACTCATTAGTTGAGCCGGAAATTTTTATAAATAAATTAAAAATGGTTTTGGATTTATCTAATCAAACACATATTGAAAATTTGTTGAATTTTACTCAGTTAGCTCATAAGCAATTTTGGCTTGAAGAAGAAAATGAATTAGTTGAGTATAATTTAGCGGAAAATAAATTCAAATGGATTCTTTAACCCTATGCCCTCCCAACCCACCCTCACAACTCAACCCGTTTTACCCAACCAACCTGACCAACCCCAACCGACTACTTTTCCCAAACAGCCCTATTATTCTTTTTGTCAGACAAACTGGGGAGAGCTTATGGCTGTATTGGAAGACATCATTCGCTCCAAAGAGCAATTGCTCAAAATGGGCGTGCCAACCATAGAGAAAATGTTTGCTCGTTTGGAGCCGGTATATAATCAGGCCAAGTCATTGGATAATAATAATTTTGTTGATTTGATTGATCGCCAGACAATCCAGATGTTGCCGACTGAACTTCTCACATATTTTGTGGAAAATCCGGACGATCTGGTCATGGATGGATTAGTTTCCCAACAGATGTTCATGATCGCCGTGGCCACCGACAATGTTCATGATGTTGAATTAAAACCTTATACCAACGAAGAATTCAGCGCTGTTTTGCGCGGAGTTTATCCATATTATGACGACATGGTTTTTATTCACACCTTGCGTCAATTGCTTTTGGCCGATGATATTGATGAACGGGTTGTTGGGCTCATTACCACTCTAACGCCGTTTGAAGAATTGCCTTTGCCCCAAGAAATGGATTGGGATGAGACCGTGATAATGTCTCTCATTATGCAAAATATTTGGAAAATATTCGGCTTTTTGGATGAACAAAACCAGCGTTTCATATTGCAGAACTATTTTTACAAATCAATTGTTTTGGGCGCGCCGGTTCGTTTCTGGTTCAAAAATATTTTAGCTTCCGCTCGCCAATCTGCCGGCTACGATCAAGTCAACCAATTTATTTTGGAATCCATCCGCGCTAACAAAGAAAGCCTGCCTGTTGGCGCTGGCGAACCGCAATATAGAGAATTAACCAAAATAATTGATGAATATTTTTCCAATATTTACAAAGAGGAAATAGACTTATTAGCCCAGGAAAATTATATAGAAACAATATATAAAGGACTGGAAGAAGATTCGCCTTATCGAAATTGGTTGCGCGAAGCGCTTAATATCATTTTGCTTTTGCGCAAAAAAGAACTATAATTATCTTATGCCTATTAATCAATTACAACCGACTGTCTTAGTTAAAAAACCCGATGGCTCCACCGCGCGGATGAGTTTGGATGAAGTAAAAAAGATGCAAGCGCAAAAAAATTCGCCTACTGCATCTGCGTCAAAATCAGTACCGGCGACAACTTCGGCTCCGACGCCAACTCCGGCGCCGATTTCAACGCCCAAAACAATCTCAACTCCGGCGCCCAAAATAAATTCAACTCCAAAACCAACCCCAAATCCGGCGCCGACTCCAGTCTCGCCAAGCAAACAAACTGATTCAAAAGCCTGGGACAAAGATGATCATCATTCGCTTTTGCGCGAAAAAATGGACAAAGCGCCGGCCCATCTTCCACCCTTGGTTTCCAAGCGTGAAAATGAAGTGGAAGAAATTTTAAACAAGCTTGATTTTAAAGTAAGTTCAGACAATCAAAATCGTTTGCGCGCCATCATCCAATTGCGGTTAAAAGAAATTCGCGATGATCGTCAAACCGAACAAACATTGCAAAGATCAATTTTGGAGGGCGGATTGGGATTGTTGCCGTCTCAAGCGCAAAAAGTGATAGTGGCTATAAAAAACGTTTTGCCGCCAAATACAATCAAGCCATCCGGCCGGCCGGTTTCTTCAACCAAACAAATAATGGTAGAACCGCCCGATTTGCCTCAAGTCTATCGCGAACCGCCTGTGCCGGCTCGTTCCACGCCTTTTAACAGCTTCGTTCATTCGGCCAAAACGCCAAGTTCGTCCGCCATGACGCTGGAGGCGGACAAAAAACAGGAATCCAAATTCAGCTTGCGTACTCCCCGCCAGACCAAAACAGTCATTCATGATATTGCTCCGCCACAGTTGGAAGAGACGCAAATAGGACCGGTAGGCGAGATCCAACAATTTACTTTGACTGATTTTCGCCGTTTATCAGCCAATCCGGCTGAAGCCGCCTCTAGATTGCGCCAGAAGTTTACCAATCTCAAAGATGAATCATATTTATTATTTATTGACGGTTTATCTGCTTGGCGAGAGAGTCCGTTGTATAATGATTATTTAGCGGTGTTAAATAAATCATTGACCCAAAGAATAGATTTGGCCCAAGCCGCTGGCGTGGATAACAAAACTTTGACGGCGCCGGAAATTATGGCGTTGGCGGAAATGGAAAGAGAATTATAATTATGGATCAATTCGTTGTCCCACAATTTATTGATGTTGAAGATAAAATCATCGGACCCGTAACCACCAGGCAATTTTTAATCATGCTGGCCTCCAGCCTTTTTCTTTTTATCGCTTTTAAATTGGCTGACTTTGCCCTTTTCATTTTTTTGCTTATTTTTGTTGGCGGTTCTTCTCTGGTGGTGGCTTTTGTTAAAATCAATGGCCAATCTTTTCATTATTTTATTCTTAATATCATTCAGACCGCCCGCCGTCCCAGTCGGAGAATTTGGCGCCGAGCTTACACCAAGCCTGAATTGGAAGAATATCGCCAAGGATTTAAAGCTGACGAGGTGGAAATAGTAGCCAAAAAGAAGCCGATATCGTATAATAGGATACGAGATCTTTCGCTGGTGGTAAATACCGGCGGATATTATCAAGGAGGAAAATATGAAAAATAAAAAGGCTGTCAATAAAAGAGCTAAAATGCCGTCCGCTCAACAACATTTGCCGTTCGCGGCTATTCGCGAGGACACGATTATTATGAAAGACGGCACTTTGCGGGCTGTTTTAATGACTTCCAGCATTAATTTCGCGCTCAAAAATGAAGACGAGCAAAACGCTTTGATTTCTTCTTATGTTTCTTTTCTTAATTCAATTGATTTTCCTTTACAGATTGTGATCCAGTCCCGTCAACTGTACATGAAGCCGTATTTGGACAAATTGATAGAACAAGAAAGAAAGCAGACCAACGAACTTTTGCGCGCGCAAATCGCCGATTATCGTTCGTTTGTCAATGAATTGGTTACTATGGGAAAAATCATGTCCAAGCAGTTTTATGTGGTGGTGCCGTATGATCCCATTTCCAACAAGAAAAAAAGTTTTTGGTCCCGCGCCGGCGAAGTAATCAATCCGGTCAAGTTGATCAAGCTTCAAGACGATCGTTTTAACGCGCGCAAACGGGATTTGGAACTGCGCGTGCGTCTGGTGCAAGGCGGGCTTAGCGGTATGAATCTGGAAGTGGTTCGTCTGGACACGCAATCGTTGATTGAGCTTTTTTATTCCACTTACAATCCTGACATCGCCCTTACTCAGAATTTGCCGGAAGTGGATAAATTAAGGATTGAGTAAAAGTTTTTTTTAAATTTAATATTATTTTCGCCTCATATATCATATTTTTTTCCCGACAAAACTTAGTCCTCCCTTCGGTCGGACATCGTCCCGACGCTACGTCGGGATGCGATTGTCGGAAAAAAAATATGATATATGACGGCTCAAATATAATAAACAAACACCACTAATTTTTTATGGTATTTAGGCCAAGAATTACAAGTAAAATCAGCCGTAAGCAAGTTGATTCGCGTTTCGCGCAAGAAGAAAAAGAAATACAAGCGCGATCTTCTGAAGAATTGTTGTCTTTGGAAGAAGAAAAAATGTATCGGCTGGGCACGGTGAACATTCGCGATTTAATCGCGCCGGCGGCTTTTAACGTGGAAGCTAATTTTCTTAAATTGGGCGATATTTATTGCCGGACGATTTTTATCATGGATTATCCGCGCTATATTTCTATTGGTTGGAGTTCGCCGATAATTAATTTATCCATGACCATGGATATCGCCATGTTTTTTTATCCGGTCAAAGCCAGCATCATTTTAAAACAATTAAAAAACAAAGTGGGCGCTTTGGAAGCTCAAATATCAGCGGACGCGGAAAAAGGCGCTCCGCGCGATCCGATTCGTGAAACCGCTTTGCGTGATATTGAAGGCTTGCGGGATGATCTCACTCAAGGCGTGGAGCATTTTTTTCAGTTTGCTTTTTATGTCACTATTTATTCCAAAACCAAAGAAGGATTAGATCAATTCTCCGAAGATATTGAAAATATTTTTGGTTCCAGATTGATTACCAGTCGTAAAGTTTTGTATCAATCCGAACAAGGTTTTGATTCCACTTTGCCTCTTGGCAATGATGAATTGAGCATCGCTTTTAACATGAATTCTTCGCCAATCGCGGCCAGTTTTCCTTTTATTTCCGCTGAACTTACTTCTGACAACGGTATTCTTTACGGCATCAATCGCCACAATAACAGCCTTATTTTGTTTGATCGTTTTAGCCTGCAAAACGCCAATATGTGTGTTTTTGCCCAAGCCGGCGCCGGTAAAAGTTATACCATCAAATTAGAAATATTGCGTTCGCTCATGATGGATATTGATGTAATGGTTATAGATCCGGAAATGGAATACAAGCGGTTGAGCGACGCGGTCGGAGGCACATATATCAATATTTCGCTTTCATCTGAAAGCAAACTCAATCCGTTTGATTTGCCTCGGCCGGTGGGCGAGTCGGTCACTACCGAAGATATTATTCGTAGCGCGGTCATTACCATGAAAGGATTATTGCGCATCATGATGGGCGGGTTTAACGCTGAAGAAGACACCATGATTGATCGGGCGCTAATAGAAACTTATGCTAAAAAAGATATTACGCCGGATGCTGATTTAAGCAATATCAATCCGCCGATCATGCAGGATTTGGAAGAAATATTGCAAGGCATGACGGGCGCGGAAAAATTGGTGCTCAAGATTCAAAAATATACCAGCGGGACTTTTAGCGGGCTTTTTAATTCGCCGACCAATGTGCAGGCCAAGAATTCATTAGTCATATTCAGCGTGCGCGATTTGGAAGACGAACTTCGGCCCATGGCTATTTACGCCATTGTTAATTATATTTGGAATGTGGTGCGCTCGGAACGCAAAAAAAGAATATTGGTAATTGATGAAGCTTGGTGGCTGATGCAACATGAAGACAGCGCCAAGTTTATTTACGCTTTAGTCAAACGGTGCCGTAAATACTATCTGGGCGTGACTACCATTACTCAAGACGTCAATGACTTTTTGCGCTCGCAATACGGCCACTCTATTATGAGCAATTCAGTTTTACAGCTTTTGATGAGACAATCGCCGGCCGCCATAGATACCATCAAAGAAACTTTTTTGTTAACGGAAAGCGAGAAGTATCTTTTGTTGGAAGCGGGCACGGGCGAGGGGATATTTTTTGCCGGCAATAAGCACGCGGCCATCAAAGTGGTGGCTTCATACACCGAAGACCAGCTGATTACCACTAATCCGGAACAATTATTGGAAATTGAACGCTCTAAAAAAGAATTTGAAGAGCAAATGGGGGAATAAATATTAACATAATCTATTAAAATATGCCTTTACGCACTAGAATATTTATTGTTTTTTCCGTTATTGTTTTGGCGGTTTTGGTCATCAGCTTGGTGTTGATTATTGGTCCAAAAAAGATTTTGCAAGGAGGTAAGACTGACACCGATCAGACTGCAACCGACAGTCCGGCCGGCAGCGATATTATTTATGTAGTGGATAGCAACGGTAATACCGTGGCGGTGACGCCGGCTCAATACACTGTGGCGCCGGCCACAACCGAAGAAACAGACAAAAATTCAGCCAAACAAACCGCGCGTATTTTTATTGAACGTTATGGCAGTTATTCCACTGACAACAAAGGACAAAATATCGTAGAGATAAAATCTTTAACGACTGACGCGCTGTATTCCAAATTAAGCGTCAATATCAGTTCAACCACAGGCGCGGTTTTTAAAGGCGTGACTACCAAAGTTATTACTAACAATCTTTCTTATTATAGCGCCGGTTCAGCCCAGGCGGACATGTATGTGATGCGCGACCAAAATGACAATGGCGCGAAAACCAGCCTGCAACAGGCGGTTAGCGTGGAAATGGTCAAGTTAAATTCAAAATGGCTGGTGAGCGATTTTACTTGGAAGTAGAAAACGACCCATGAAGGAGGGAATAGGACATTTTATCAAATCAATTTTGTGGCCGGTTTTTTGCGTTGGTTGCGGTCAAGAAGGCGAGTGGTGGTGCCTTAAATGTCAAAGACAGGAAGATTTTTGTTTGTTGGATAATTGTCCGGCTTGCAATCAGCCAAATTGTCAGCGTGATTGTCAGGCTTTTATTAATGGCTCCTTTTTTATCGCGAGAGTCGGGGCTTTTTTTGATTATGACCATACCAATCAAATCGGCCGGCTCATTAAACAGCTTAAATATGGAATGGCTTTTGATATGGCCGGCACGCTGATTGATGTAGTCGCTAAGGCTTTCGCGAATAATATTTCTGCCTTGGCTGAGAATTTTTTTTCTAGCGAGCCGGTCTGTTTAATGCCGGTTCCGCTCTATCCTTCCCGCCAAAGACAGCGCGGATTTAATCAGGCGCGACTCATAGCCGAGTGGTTTTGTTCGGCGTCCAGCAAGGTTGGCCGTAAAATTGAATTATTGCCGGATGAATTTTTGGTTAGAGTTAAATATACTGATCCGCAGGCGCGTTTGAGCGCCAAAAAACGCCGGCAAAATCTGCGTGGCGCTTTTGAGTGGCGCTCCGGCGAGATGGCGCCAAAAAATATTGTTTTGATTGATGATGTTTATACCACGGGCGCGACCATGAACGAATGCGCTCGAGTTTTGCGCGCCAATGGCGCCAAATCAATTATGGGCTTGTGTTTGGCGCGGGGAGAGATGAACTGATTTTTGTTTCAAACGTTATTTTTTGATGACGTTATTTTTTCGTTCCAGCTGATTTTATTCGCCACAAATTGCTGATGACATCAGTATAAACCAGCTCCCAATTGGCGCTTTGGCGGATATCTTTTTCCAGCTGATATGGTTCGGGTTTCATCAATCTATCCAAATCTTCACCATTAAAAAGTAATTTATCGCTCCAGCGCGGGGAAGGATAGTCAGACATATTTTTGTTTAGTAAAATATATTGGGTTTGGTTTTGTTCCAGCCAGCTTAATTGATTTTCTTTTAAAACCAGGTCAAAATATTTAGCCAAAAGCGAATTGCCTTCCGCGGTTGTCCAGGTGGCGGCGCTGCGTCCGTCCATATATGCCAGAGCCTCGGGCAAAGTCCAATTTAGATATCCGCCCCAGGCATAGTGGTTAAAAATCCTGACATCTCGCCGGCCGTTAAGTTCAGTTCGTAAATATTCCACCGCGCCGACCGGAAATCCCCATTGCGCGATTAGCCGGCGATCGTTCCAAACATCAAAACTATAACGAATAGTCGGCTGAATGGAAAATATTATATATGTTGAAGCGATTAAAGTCGTCACGGTTAAATATATTTTAATTAAAAAAGGCGTTTTTTTGATGGGAAAATCCGCTATTATTCGTTCAACCGCGCCGATTAAAACCGGCAGGCAAATCATAACCAAATACATATTATTACGCCGATACTGCATGGCGGAAATAAAAAAAGCGATAAATAACAACAGGCGGGGAAGGGTGATTTGACTTGATTTTTTATTAAAATAATAATCGCTGTAAAAAGCGCAGGCGCAAATGGCGGACAAGACCAAAGGCAACCAATAAACCGGATAACTGTAGCTGGGAAGCCATTCATTGATGTGCGATTTATAAAAACTGTTGGAAAAATACCCGATTACTTCGCCCCACATGCGCCAGCCATAGGGATTGAGTACGATGACTAGAGCGCTGAATGTTTGCCAAATAATCGCTTTTTTAATTAAAACGAAATTCCAGTAAGGAGGCTTGATGGATTTTTTCTTTTTTAGCCAACGCCAAAATAGATAGAGGATGTTTCCGCCCAGATAAATGTTAATGACAATAAAGCCCAAAATCCAACTGCCGTGAAAAAAAGACCATAGCCACAGGATAAACGGCCAAGCATAATAGGTTTTTTTGGCGGGCATTTTTTCCAGACTCCACCAGAGTAAAGCAAAAAATAAAAGAGAAAGCATGGACAGGCGCAACATGATGATGAATCTGATTGAAAGCAGGCAATATAGCGCGACCAAAATTGAAATGGGCGTGAATTTTTTGTAAAAGATTTTTATTATGGCCAAAAAACTTGCCCATAACGCCAAGCTGATAAAGACAGCCAAGCCAAAATATCCGGTCAAATTGTAGAGCGCGTAAAAAAAAATGTCTCCGCCCCATTCGTGGTTGATCCATGGTCGGCCGAAATATCCCCAAGTATAACTGTCCAAGTATTGAAAATTGCCTTGCCAAGCGTCCCGTCCAAAACGCAAATGCCAGCCAAAATCGCCGTCAAAAGTATTGGAAACTAGACTAAGAGTAAGATAAAAGCCAAAAATTATTAATAGCCAAATTAAAGTCGGATGAAAAAATTTTGTTTTTTTCATAGACTCTTTTATTTATATAAATTATTTTTCCCCTCGCCTCTCTCTTGGCCGGGTTGGATATTATTTTCTTGAAAATACCGTTTCATTATTTCTCGTCCCGGTCTTTGACGAATTAAAATATCGCTTAATCTGGTCATGTCAATAATCCAACCAGCCGCGATTATTGCCATAACAAAAATAATTACCACCGCTTTAAAATTTATTTTATATGAAAAATCATATCGGCGCAACAACCATACGCCCAAGGCTAATCCCAAAATAGCGATTACCGCCAGCCACCAAGGAAAGCTGGAAATTATTTGATTTAAACGATATTCTCCCATCGGGCCATGAGTTCGCAAAGAAAACTGGATTAAACCAACCAGAAAAATTGAAACCACCATAGAAGATGCTAACCCCAAAAAAGTCAAAACCGATCCGATGACAAAATACGCCTTTGAATGCATTTTTATTTTGTCATGATGAATTCTATCCATGACAACTTTGGTGATGTTTTTTAATTCTTTTGACATATTTTTTTCATTAATATTTTGGCTCGGCTTATGCGCGTGGCCACGGTTCCCATCGGTAGTCTCAATATATTGCCAATCTCTTCATAAGACTTTTCATCAATATAAAAGAGAGCCAGCGGTTCGGAATACAATAACGGCATTTCTCCCAAACATTTTTTTACTTTGAGGGCAGTTTCTTTTTGGACAAAATTATCTTCAATGCTTTCATTGCTTTGAAAATCAAAATCATCTAAAATTGGCAGTTCTTTTTGATATTTTTTGGCAATATTGATAGCTTCATTATGAACAATGCGGTATATCCAACTGGAAAATTTTTTTTTAACGTCAAATCCATTCAAATTAATAAATGCTTTGATAAAAGAGTCCTGAATCACGTCTGACGCTTTGTCTTCGTCTTTAATTAAATTATTGGCGTAGCGCAGAAGTTTATTTTGGTATCTTTCAACGATTATAGAATAAAGCTCCTGATTTTTTGATCGGACTTTTTCAACAATTTCTTCGTCAGATAATTTTTCATAATCACTCATAATATAATTATGCTAAATTTTGATTATCAATACGCTAAACCACGATTATGGTCGTGGTTTGGCGTATTTAAAGGGTCGGCGTTTTCTTAACGATTTATACCTCTGCCCATACCCATTTTTCCTAATGCTTTTCCGGAACCATTATGCAGTCCCAATCCCAGCTCCTGACGAATCTTTTGCGCTTCCGCGGTTTTTCCTTGTTTGGCTAAAGCGTGAGCTTCGGCGAATTTAGCAAAATTATCTTTATTAATGACTTGGACAACTCTGTTTCGGTTGGTCATAAGATTTTTCCAAGCATCATAATCCTTGTTCTCAAACGCTTTTGTCATGGCTTCGTGACGTTCGGCTGAATAGTCGGGGCCCATAACCGCTGGATCTCCGCGATAGGCCAAAGCGGTGCCGGCAGAAGCGCTGATTATTCCCAAACCGAGCACTAATGCTCCTAACCCTAATGTTGTTTTTTTCATATTTATTTTTTAGTTTAATTAATTTGATTGATGTTATCGACCTTTCATTTATAATACAAAATGGAAAGGTTTTTTCTTTCATTCATTTGGTTTAATTATTTTTACTAGTAGAAGCAAAAAAGTTTATTCAGCGTGTTCAATCGGCTGAATCAGTCCGACGCTCAATAAATCAATAATCAAAATTTACCACAATGCTTTTGATTTCTGCCGGCGGGGGAGGGGTGGCCTGGCCATAATAGACGCGAAGAGTATTGTCGTTAAGCAAAATACCGGCGGGATCAAACGCACCCGATTCTTTTAGCAATGGAATTTCATTTTCAAAATTAAGACCGTCTTTAGAAGTAAAAAGATAAAGTCCTTTTGCCCGATATGGCGCCAATTGTTCGTTAACCACCGCGGTCAGAAGCAGGTAAGTGCCATCCGGGAGCGATACTATTGACGGATCAACCATACCTTTAATATTTAACACTTTTCGCTCTTCAAAATTAAGACCGTCAGCAGAGGTCATCGTCATAATTCCGCCGTTTGAATCATCTCCGGTTACAAAGTAAAGCCGAACTCGTCCGTCAGGGAGCTTGACTGCCTCCGGCACTGAAGCCCACCCTTTGTCTCCGCTTAACTCTGAATCAATACGCAATCCTTCTCTTTGAAAATTTAAGCCATCTGAAGAAATCGCTGAAAAAATTTTATGAATCGCTTGGCCCGGCCCGCCCTGATTTGAATCCGCTCCTTTGTAGTACAGGCGCACTTTTCCATCAGAAAGTTTTACGAGAGTGGGGTCGGAGACTATCTTTTCAAATTTATTGGAGGAGTCAGGACTGATTCTCACTCCCGATTCCTGCGTAAAATTAATACCGTCAGACGAAATGGCGGAAAATATTTCTTCGGAACCGCAATAATACAGACGAAAGCGGCCATCATCAAGCTTTGTAATAAATGGCACCGATCCGTTTGACATGCGACTGCCTGATTCTTTGGTTACTGAAAGCACCTGTAATTTTTCGTTAAATTCATCATCTGGCACACAGGCCTCAAGAGCTGTGGCCAAAGCCATGGCCGCTCCCGCTTTTAACACATCTCTACGACTTACCCCTCTTTCCGGAGAATTTTCTTTTGGTCTTGTAGGCATATATATTATATAATTTAACGGTAGGTATGATTAATTAAACGCGCTCTATTGGAGAGTTAATATCAATTTTTTCTATGTGTCTATATTATACCAAATATTAAATTTTACTCCAAATATGGACTGATGTCAACAGCGTATTTTACCGTTCAAATTAAGCAAATTACCCTGATTTAATTATCCACCGGCTTTATTGACATAATCTATAAAAAGTAATATAGTAATAATGTAATACTTTCTTACTTAAATATAAATATATGAATACTATTGTAAAAGCCACAACTAAGGGGCAGATTACTATCCCCGCCATTTGGAGAAAACGTTTTAATACTGATCGTTTTCTTGTTAGCATAAAAAATTCTCTATTGGAAATTAAACCTTTAGATTTAGACAAACTTCAAAATGAAGAATATACTGTATTTGACGCTATCAGAGATAATGCCGGTAAGGGAATAAAAGCGAAAGACTTATTAAAAACTATTAAAAAAACTATTTAGGGGGGGTATGGATAAAATAGAAAAATTATTGCGTAAAATCAGTAAAAAAGATAGAGAACGTTTACTACAAATTGTTGAATTATTAGTATTAAACAAGACAAAAAATCTGGATGTAAAGAAACTAAAAAACACCGATTTTTACAGATTAAGATCTGGAAGATTCAGAATAATATATCACAAAGAAAACAAAGAAATTATCATTGACGCGATTAAACTAAGAGATGAAAATACTTATAAATAATATAAAGTTCAAATTAAAAATTTCCTTGAAATTAGGGAAGTTTTTGGGATACAGTTCATCAAAGGGGTAGATTTTTTATGCGGGGTGCCTGGGACGATGTGGGAACTTGGATGGCTAAGGTTAACTAAACCAACTTTTTCTTACCTTTAATAACCGACAAATAATTTTCCTTACTAACTATTTTTTTACCAGTTTCTTTTTCCATTTGATTTCTGGCTATTCCAGCCACATTTCCACCACGTTTAGCTGTCTTTTTGTTTTCTACAAATCCAGTTGGATTTTCTACTTTGGTGATTTCCGTTGTGGCCGCTTCGCCCAACATAGAAAAAATTAGTTCCAAATCATTCATGTGATCGCGTAAATTTTCTCTTTTCAATCCTTTTAATTTTTTGTGTTGACCGGGTGTAACACCAAAAGTCGCACTAGCAATCTCGGCAGTTAAAATTTCAAATTCTTTTTGTTCTTTAACGTCATGTTTTTGCCATTCGTCAGTGAGAGTTTCGCGAATTTCAATACCACGCATTCGTTTTTCAATCCAACTATCTGGATAACCTTTTAATTTATATATCATTCGTGTGCGCTTGGTAGCCAGTTCTGGATTTTCAATTTCTTGCACACGCTCATAACCCACTTTGGCCAACCAGCGTTTGAATGGTTCGGCTTTGGGGGATGGAATTGATTGGATAATACGAAAAATACCTTCGGTGTTGGCACAATTAATCAATTGTTTACCACCTAAAGTTTGCACCAAAAGGGGGGTGGCAATTTGCCCCCACCCTTTATTTAGTTCTTCATCCCTGCGACGCATGTCTTTAATATAACCATCTGGTTGTATCGAATCAGTTAGAACCGAAATCACATCCACTATTACAAACCACCACTCCTTATTATGAAGTGTTTTACGAACTTGTTTGCCTTTAAAAAAGGCTAATTTTGTTTCCTCCATATACAAAATTAGATTAATTAATTTATGCAATAATCATATAATAAAATAACCCTATTGTATAGGGGGTTATTTTATCAGTGCAAAGAGGGCGGGAGACTGCGCCTCGCTAACGCTCGGCGCAGAGTCGGCTTGTTCGCTCAAAAAAGAAAATAAATTTTCTTTTTATTCGCTCACTGCGCCGAACGAACCCTTCGGGTTCTCTCCCGCCTTACCAAATAAAAAATCTACCCCAAAAGGGGTAGATTTTTTATGCGGTGTGTGATTGACGTTATTAGAACTGAAATAAAAATAACTAACTAAACACTAATGATTTTCAGGAATATTTTTAAATAATTTAAGCAATAGCGGATTCACCTTTACACTTCCAGCATCTGCCAACCCAATACCGGTAATTTCCTTAAATAAAATAAATGATTTTTTTAGCGTTTCAAGAGCAATACTTTTTTCATTAGTAGAATCTAAGATCCACAAATGCAAATAATGATTTCTGCTGTCTTTAATATTTTTAAATACTTGATGCTGTTCATTATTGGTATGACCAAAGGTTTTGAGAATTTCTAATCGTTTTTCTTGCCCAAGTTTTTCAAAGGTTCTACCAAATAAACCTTTTTCCTGATCTTCTGTAATTGCGGATCCTTTTAATCTTACATCATTCATTTTCCACAGTAATATAGCCAACATTTCGCCAACTACACCACAAAGAGCAATCGTTGCCGAATATTCCCCTAAACAATAATTCTTTTTAGCTGACTTTAGTGGCTTTAACAATCTTTCATAAATTTCTTTTGTATGTGGTGTTATGCTCATATGAGACTCCTCAGTAGTTGCCTCAATATAAGACTTTAACATTTCTTCTGAAAGTGAGATTGCTGGTAAATCAAAAAAACTAGAAATAAGTTCCCGTTTAAAATCTGGCAAATTATTTTTTTCTTCAAATGTTTGCCCCGCTAATATTTTTGACACATCTTCATTTTTTAAAAATGGACCAAAAAAATTAATTTGTACTAATATTTTATTACCCATATGTATAATTTGGTTGCAGTCTCTGTCTTCTTATTTTTCAAAATATGTGCCACTTTTATATATTAGATCACCTATACTTTCCATTCCTAGCCAATGAAATATGTTTTTTATTTTAAACATGAATTTACAATCGGCTATTTTTAATTTTTCTTTTAAACATGGCCAAAATTTATAATGAACCTCACCGCAATAATTACTTAAAGTCCAATTCATATTTATAACATCTCTATTAATCAGCTTTCCTTGTTCGTCAAACTCATTATCGTTGATGTCTGTAAATGTTAGTTGATAATCATATTTAGGCAGAGTAAATGGAGATCCTGGTACTATCGGTTTACGTGCCATTAATAATTTATAATCTTCTGTACCCTCTAAATACAATTTGTTATATATATCTACATCCATCGCCTCGCGCCCTTCAACAACTAGTGGTAATTTTATTTTTTCCCCTGTTCTATTGTCAATCATCCAATCAGGCCCAAAGCCGTCTCTTAAAGTCTTTTCCTTTGTTTTGTCCTCCCAAACAATTAAACTTATTTTAGTGATTGTATTTTTTTCTTTGCTTTTATTTTTGATTATTCCGCCATGTCTAAATTGATAATAGGGTTTTCCATTCTCAACCACCGTGCCTCCTGCTGTACCTGAAAAAGAAAATTCCAGTTGAGAACGAGAACTTATGTTTTGTGAAATTGAAATAAGTAATGTTAACGCCCCTATGGTTATAAAGCTCTTTTTAAATCCCCATACTTTCTTAAAAAAAGTATTCAATAATTGTTTGATTTTTTTGTAAAAAATTGAAACTTTATTAAAAAATAAAATTTCGTATTTCATCAGTAAAATGAATAAGAATAAATATGGTATTAGTGTAATGCTCAATATTGCAGGTAGCACTAATGGAATTAGGTTATGTGAAGTTATTAAAATTTTGTAATTAAATAGGATATTATGAAGAGCAAAGATGATAAACAATATGCCAGTAAACCCCAGTATAAAATCAGTAATTTTTTTGACTTGAATATATTTCTCTTTTATACCAGAGTATGTGTTGAGCAAAACTATAGTCGTAATCACTGGTACTATTATCAATTCAGTAAAGTAATTTAAAGTATAAAAATTCACTATAAATTCAATAAGTACTACTAATTTTAAATTATCCACTATAATTTTTCTGAAATAGTCTTTTTTGTTATATATTGCCGTATTGCTATTAAACAGTAACGCAAAACCAACAAACAAAAACCAATATAAAGTATCTTTTAATAAAAACAAGTCCCAAAGTCCAACCTTTGACAGCACATAAATAATGGCACTCATATAAACACCCATTAAAAAAATGGGGGTGATTATTTTTTTGTGAAAAAAACTTTTTAATAAATTCGATATAGAATCCCTACTATCTTTTCGAAATGCTACCCAAAGTAAAAAAAGAAAGAGCCATGTTAATGTGGCTAACTCTCTATTATTTAGTTGTTCAATAATTTGAGTCATTTATTTTATTTTGCGGTTTCAAATATCTTTTTGACAAGCGACGTTCTCGCATAAAATGCACGACTTGTTGATCCGTGTCCTGCCCCTTTTGTTCTTGCCTGTATCCACTTGCCGTCCGCACCGGTCAAGGCCTTAAAGCCTTTTGTTTTTAGTTTGTTGCGGATAAAATCATAGTCCGCTTTGATTTCCTGTATTAGTTCGTCGGTCTCGGCAAAATCCAAACTGGTTACTTTTATCAGTTCTGCATTATCGGCATTTGTTCCGTGCCAAGCAACGGCACAAAAAATTATCGCTTTTAATTTTGCCCAACAATGACTTTCAAAAAATGAATGTTGTTTTAATTCTTCAGGGTTAATCATTGTAATGGCCATCGTTTCTTTTGGTACGAGTTGCCCTCTAACTTCATGAAAGCTAACCGACTTTAACTCCCAAGATAAACCATTAGGTGCTTTTGATACATTTGTTTCTAGTCCTGCCACTCTTTCCAAAACCAAACCTTTCCAACCTTTGTTTTGTTTGCCAGTTTCATAAGTAGTTATGCCATGCTCTTTTGCAAGCTGTCGCAAGTCTTTACCTACGGCCATTTTTAAATTTTTTATGGCGACTGCTCGAGTAATAATTTGCATAAGTGTTATTTTTTTATATCGTTGAAGCGTTTGATTGATAAATCAAGATACTTTTTTTCTAAATCAATCCCAATAAATTTTCGATCGTTCAGTATGGCCGCCAAACCAGTAGTAGATGAACCAGCAAACGGATCTAAAACTACGTCGCCTTTATCGGTACTAGCCATAATTATACGAACTAGTAAATCAATGGGTTTTTGTGTAGGATGTTTTCCGTAAATCTTTTCTTCTCTTTTCGGTGGATAAACAGCCCAAACACTACGCATTTGTAAATTTGGCTTCTTTAAAAAATCGTCAGGCCAATTACCGTTTTTCATTGCGTCATAATTAAACTTATGTTTGGCCTTTTTATCTTTTCGTGCCCAAATTAAAGTTTCGTGACTGGCGGTAAAAAAACGACAACTTAAATTTGGTGAGGCGTTTGGTTTGAACCATGCAATATCATTGAGTATGTGAAAATGTTTTACCTGCAAAGCAAATCCGCATTGATAAATTGAGTGATAAGTTCCACTAATCCAAATAGTTCCACCTGGCTTTAACACTCGATGACACGCCTCAATCCAAGACAATTGAAATTCAAAATCTTTCTTTAATCCATTACTAACATCCCATTCACCCTTATTTACACTAACCATTTTACCAGCATGAACGGTAAAACCACCATTTGATAAAAGATAGGGTGGGTCGGCAAAAATCATGTCAACAGAATTCTCGGGAAGTTCTGACAGTAAATCTATGCTATTAGCGTGGTAGAGTTTAAAATTGTGCTTATCAAAATACGGTTTCATCATATTGTATACGCAAAAACGCTGTTAATTTAACGCTTATATTATAGTTTATTTTAGTTCATCGGTCAATTGAAAAAAAGCAATTTGACACCTCCAAATTTTGGTGATATAATAGTTATGTTCCGATGAGAAACTATTACATAACGCTCGGAACATGTTTCTGAGTTTGTGCTCGGGAAGGATTGCACCCCCTATTAAGGGAGGTGTTTTGTTTTATATCTACTTTCTACCTTTGGGTACAGTGCAGATCAGTTTTTTCGGGCGGTTGCCCCGCCCGAAAAACTGGCTGCCTGCCAAGGAGAAAAGAGAAAACAAAGATTCCCGTTGTTAGTGTATCAGGCCTGTGCACTGACATAAATCTGTTTAGCCTCATTAACTAGATTATAAGCACACATTTAACCGCAGAATGAGGCTACTATTGTAATCCGCTCTTTTAACAACATCATGCCTATGATTGAACTGTATGACTTTAAACTAATAAAGTCTGGTAAAGAAATCGAGGTGTATGTGTATAAAACAAAGAAAATATTAAAAGGATACACCCGAAAGAAAAACCGAACCGATGAACAAAAAGAATTGATTAAAGAAAAACAAGCTCATGCCAAACAAAAAGAAGTCGAATATATGGAACTGGTGGAAGAATGGGGTAGCGAGCAAGAAGTCGCTGACTTGCACCAAACCCAAAACCAAAAAACCACCTTTTCCATATCTCGTACTAGAACCAACATTCGCCGTCTCACCAATGCTAACCCACACCTGCGTAAATTCCTCACACTAACCTTTGCAGAAAGCACGACCGAGCTCTTAGAGGCCAATCGCCTGTTTAACACCGCCATGAAACGAATACTACGAGCTAAACCAGCCTTTGAATATATCGCCGTAGTAGAGTTTCAAAAAGATATTGATTATTACGGCAACAAGAAAGAAAAAGGCGGATCAGTTCATTACCACCTATTGTGTAATGCTGTCTTGCCCGACAATGTTGATACATTTGCGTGGGAACGACGGTTTGCAATGAAGTATTGGAAAAATGGGTTTGTGAAAATACGAGAGGTTAACACTGTAACCAATATGGGGGCTTACTTCTGTAAATATCTTGGAAAAGATATGTTTGATAAAAGAATGTTTGACAAAAAGAAATTCTTTTGTTCTCGACAATTAAATAAGCCAGTTGAAATGACTGGCGGTAAAGCAATTAGTTTTTTCAATCGATTTGTTAAGCCGACCCTTAAACCGATCTTTGAAAAAACTTTCATCAGTGAATATACTGGCAAGGTGGAATATTCCGCCTACACTCTTAAAGAAGATTCCTAGTTAAGTTTAAACATATTTTTATGGCTTTCAACAATTCAAAACGGTATGCAATTAACGGACAATTTTGTCCTGAAATTCCAGATGATCTACGAGGCGGAATTTCATGAGAAATTGAGCTACGAAAAAGCGTATGCAGAATGTATGGACATGTTCGTCCTTGGAAAAATATTATTTAGACCTGTGAGTAAGCAGGATATACACGCTCTTGAATTGAGCAAAGAAAATTGATACTATATGGTGGCTAACCCGATACAACACAATAAACGCTATTAAAGACTTTTTTATTTTCATACCAGAGATGGGCAGTCCTGTCCGATGAAATAGTCTTTTTTAGCTATTTGTGTCGGGTTAGCCAGGGCTGTCCTTTTTTGTTTTTAATCATTTTCATTATGAAATCAACTAAATTTTTCGCCTATGTTCGGAAATCGAGCGAAGGCGAAGAAAGGCAAGCATTATCCATTAGTAGCCAAATTGATAAAGTTAAAGAACTTTTTGGTAATGTGGATATTGTGGAAATACTGGAAGAAAAGCACTCGGCTTTTAGTCCATACGAAAGACCAGTATTTGAGAATATGATCAAGCGAATATGCAAAGGCGAGGCCACTGGCGTGATTGCATGGCACCCTGACAGACTTTCAAGAAACGAAATTGACGCTTCAACGATAACTTATCTTGTGCGTACTGGCGTTATCCACGACCTCAAATTTGGCTCGTACAACTTCGATAACTCCCCCGAGGGCATAATGATGTTGCAAATGGCGTTAAGCCAGTCGCAATACTTTTCTTCAAAGTTAGGCAAAGATGTTCGGCGTGGGTTAGAGAAAAAATATCAAATGGGTTGGCAACCAAATATGTGCCCAAACGGTTATGTGAATGTTAGAAATATTGGATTGAGTACGATTGAAATAGACAGCGAAAGATTTAAAACAATCCGCAAAGCGTTTGATTTAATGTTGTCGGGCAATTATTCTGTCCCCGCAGTTTTGGACAAACTAAACAATGACTGGAAATTTAAACCAAAAGCAACAAGAAAGAATAAAAGTGGTAAATTAGCCAGGGCTTCACTGTATAGAATGTTTACTAACATTTTTTATGCGGGCATTATTGAATATAACGGATTGCAAAAGCTAGGCAAACACAAAGCTATGATAAACTTGGAAGAATACGACCGCATACAAATGTTATTAGGCCATAATGGAAAGCCGAGAAAACGAACGCATGATTTTGCGTATTCGGGAATAATTCGCTGTGCCGATTGTGGGTGTTTGGTATGTGCCGATCAAAAAAATAAAATAATTAAAACTACTGGCAAACCAGCCAGTTATACATATTATCGCTGTACGCATAAAAAACCGTCATACAAATGCGAACAACCAGCGATTGAGGTTAAAGGATTAGAAAAACAAATTGATACCATGCTCGCTAAATATGAGTTTAGGCCAAAGTTTAAAGAACTATTTTTCGAGATGTTAGATAAAGACGAAAAAACCGACCCCAACGAAAAACAAAATGTAATTAAAAATTTGGAAGAAAGTGTTACCAAAGTAAAGTTGGAAAAAAGCAATTTAACAAAGTTAAGTTGCAAGGGGTTGTTGTCCGATGACGAATATACAACACAAAAAAATGAATATGAAAAAGAAATTGTTAAACTAACGCAAAAAGTAGTTGAAATAAAAAAACATGGTGTCGAAAATGACACACTAACGGAGGATATAAAATTTGCTATACAGGCACGAGCTAATTTTAAAAAAGCAACCGAAAAAGATAAAAGAGAGATACTTTTACGGTTAGGCTCGAACCAACAATTAAAAGACAAGAAACTCGTTATTGAGCCGAAGAAATGGCTAATTGCAACCGAGAATTATATAAAACCTATTGAGCAAAAATATATCACGCTCGAACTGGACAAATTACCCTTAACAAAAGCAAAAAGTGAGCGTTTAAACTCACTTCGTTGCGAACTGCGGAGAGGGCGGGATTCGAACCCGCGGTACGGTTTTAAGGCCGTACAACACATTAGCAGTGTGCCGCTTTCGACCAACTCAGCCACCTCTCCATCTTCATTACCGCCCCGGGCTTGGCCTAAAAGCGGTTGATTGTGGTATAATTATATACAGAATAATTAATTTAGTCAATTGTTAGCCCATTAAAGCGCTTATGCCGGAATTGCCAGAAGTGGAAACAATCAGAAGAGGGTTGTCAGCCGGCCTTTTAGGCAAAAAAATTAACCGACTGGAAATTCTCTGGCCGAGAACGGTCAAGACAAATCTTCAAAAATTTGCTAAAATATTAACAGGTAACAAAATATTAAATATTGAGCGCCTTGGCAAGTTGTTGATTTTTGAGTTAAAAAACAGACAATATGTTTTGGTCCATCTCAAAATGACCGGCCAACTGATTTACCGCGCCCATGACAAATGCGTGGCTGGCGGACACAAATTTTTAGCCCAAGATTTAAAAACGCCCAATCGCCATACTCGATTGATTATCTATTTCGCGGACAAATCAATTTTGTATTTTAATGATTTGCGCAAGTTTGGTTATTTTAAATTGGTTGATGAATTAACCAAAGAAAAGACCTTGAAACAATTTAGTTTGGAGCCAATTCAGCCGGAATTTAATTTAAATCATTTTAAAAAAATTTTTTCCAATAGAAAGACTACGGTCAAAGCTTTACTTTTAAATCAAAAATTAATTGCCGGTTTGGGCAATATTTACGCGGATGAAGCTTGTTTTCGCGCCAAGATCAGGCCCAATAAAAAAGCCGGCGATTTGACCGACCGACAATTAAAAAATCTTTGGCTGGCTTGTAAGAATATTTTGCGCCAAGCCTTGAAATATAAAGGCACCACCTTTAATAATTTTGTGGATGAAAAAGGGGTTAAAGGAAATTATAGCCGGTTTTTGCGAGCTTATGGACGTCAAGGACAAAAATGTCAAAGATGCCGGCAAGCAATAATCAAAAAAATCAAGACCGCGAACCGAGGCACGCATTATTGTCCGGTTTGTCAGAAATAATTTTTTACCAAATTTTAAATTTAATTTAATTCTATGTTTAACGGCAAAACCAAAATTTCAATATCCGCGCCTCAAGCCGAGGTGGATGAATTGGGATTTTTGTCTTCTTTACAAGGCACCAATTATGATTGGCACGAACATGAAGCGGATGGAGAATTGGCCGTGGATGTTATTCAAACCAATGAAGAAGTAATAGTGCAGTCAGCTATGGCCGGCGCGAATCCGGATGACATTGGCTTGCATCTGCAAAATGATTTGCTCACGATTCGTGGCCGGCGCGTAAGTTATCCTTTGCAAAACGCCAATGAAGCGCACCAAGAAATTTATTGGGGCAAATTTTCCCGCAGTATTGTTTTGCCTTGCGAAGTTCGCTATGAATTGGCCGGCGCTACTTACAAGAACGGTCTTTTGACCATTATTTTGCCCAAGCGCGTGGCTGATAGCAAAATAAAAATAATGGTAATTGATGATTAGTTTTGATTAACACGCATTCTATATGATAAAAATATATTTTGATCAAAAGCCTTGGCTCAAAGCAATCGGAATAGTTATTTTGGTTTTGCTGGGTGTTTTTTTAATCAGCGGGCTGGGATCTTGGGCATACCAGCAAGCCTATGCCGGCCAAGTTTATCGCGGAGTATACATTGGCCAGATTCATTTGGGCGGGATGGACAAGGATCAAGTAAAGAATTTTGCGGAAAGCATGAACAATCGGTTGGTGAAAGACGGCTTGAATTTTAAATTTGTTGATCAAGATTCTCAAGTAATTGATTTTAAATTAAGCGCGATTTCCAGCGGAGAGGGTTTGATTGACTTGGTAAAAATCAACAGCGATAAATTGGCTCAAACGGCTTTGTCTGCCGGCCGGACCGGTTCTTTTTTTACTGATTTATATTTGCCGGTGTCTTATGCTTTGGGCGCGCGCCAAACAATCAAAGCCGAAGTGGGCGTCACTGAACAATTTATTACTAATTTAAAAACTTATTTAACTGATTATACTGACAGCCCGACTGACGCCAAATTGGTCATAAGCGGTTTAAACCCTTTTAATTATAAGATTGAACCGGAAAAAAGCGGAGTGATTTTTGATTACGCGAACGCTAAAATTGAACTGGTCAATCATTTGGCGGTATTTGATTTTTCACCGATTCAATTGCAAAAGCAAAATTTTTCTCCGACAATCATTCAAGCGGATGTGTCCGGTTTGGCCAGTAAAGTTCCCGGCGTGGTTGCCTATGGCAATTTATCTCTTAATTATATTGACGCCAAAACCAAATTAAGGCGTGATTGGACCCTGACGCCGGAAATATACAAAGATTGGATCAAGATTAAAAAAGACAGTCAGGGCCGGTTGGTAATCGGCTTGGATCAGACAGAAGTTAACAAATATTTAAAAGGTTTAAAGCCCTTGGTGGAACAAGAGGCCTTGGATGCCAAATTTGTCATGAAAGACGGCAAAGTTAACAAATTTCAAGCCAGCCAAAACGGGATTGCCATTGATATGGAAAAAACATTTAATGATTTGGACGTGGCTTTTATTGAACGTAATTTCGCTCCCAAAGAAGCCACTAAATCAGTGAGTGTATCCGTGACCGTGACAGAACCAAAAATTAAAATGGGCCAAGCCAATGATTTGGGCATCAGTGAGATAATCGGCGTGGGCGTGTCCACTTTTTATGACAGCCACAATAATCGGATTTCAAATATTGCCAACGCGGTTAGCCGGCTCAACGGCACTTTGATTCGGCCGGGTGAAAATTTTTCTACCAATAAATATGCCGGCCCTTATACAACTGAAAGCGGGTATTTGCCGGAAGAGGTGATCGTGGGCAACAAAATTCAAAAAGAAGTGGGCGGAGGCATGTGCCAAATAGGCACGACTCTTTTTCGCATGGCCATGAATTCGGGCATGCCGATTGCCCAGCGCGTCAATCATTCTTTAGTGGTTAGTTATTACGCCGATCCGGTCAATGGCAATCCGGGCACGGATGCCACGGTTTATGAACCGTATGTGGATTTTAAATTTACCAATGACACCGGCAATTATTTATTGTTGCAAACGGAAATTAATTATAATAAACAACAGTTGACTTTTACTTTGTGGGGCAAAAACGATGGCCGATCCGGCAGTTATACTCATCCTTTGGTTAGCGCCTGGTATTCGCCCGGCAATCCGATTATTAACAAAACCACCAAATTGGCTGTTGGAGTTAAAACATGCCAAAGCGCTTTTACCGGCGCTAAAGCCAGTTTTACTTATACGCGCTTTACTTCCAGCAGTCAAAAAATCGATCAAATATTTGAAAGTTATTATCGGCCTTTGCCTCAAATATGCGAATTGGGCGTGGATAAAGATGAATATTGCGCTGGCGAAGGCAAATCAAGCGAAGACTGCAAAGGTTATACCGCTTCTACCACTGTCGCAATTGAAACTTGATTTTGTCGGCGTGGATTATTTAAATAAAAAAGACCCTTTCTTGTTTAGCAAGATAAGGGTCTTATTATTTTTATTTCCCGATTAAATCGGGAAAGGAAACCGCATCCAAGAAGGTGTGCCAGAGAAACATACGAGCATAATGCCTGAACGCCCTGCGGCACGCCTTCATGCTTGTCGTGGACACGGGCTGTAGGACACTAATTATTCTCCTTTTAAGGGGGTCAAAAGGGGATATTTAGCGTCCAACAGTCCATATCCAGATTTTTAAAGAACTGATAATTATAGCACAATTAGAGGTTTTTGTCAAGGGGGGTGGGATAGAATGAAATAATTGTGAATAATAAAGGACCCTCGGGGGCAAGCCCCGAGGAGTAAGTAAAAAAGCCCGTTTGTTATAGACAATTCGGGCTTAAATCAGAGATAATTTTTAGTCGGCTGGTTATTGGCTTAAGTTATTACTTTATCAATTAAGCCATATTTACAAGCTTCTTTCGCAGTCATAAAATTGTCTCTATCAGTATCATGTTCAATATCTTTGAGCTGTTTGCCGGTATGGCTGACAAGAATCTGATTGAGCCGATCCTTAATGCGCAGAATGCGCTCCGCTCTTATTTTGATATCGCTGGCTTGGCCTTCCATACCACCCATTACTTGGTGGATCATGATTTCTGAATTAGGCAAAGCCAGTCTTTTGCCTTTGGCGCCGGCGGTCAAAAGAACCGCGGCCATGCTGGCGGCCATGCCCACGCAAATGGTGCTGACATCGGATTTGATGTATTGCATGGTGTCATAAATAGCCATGCCGGCCGTGACTGATCCGCCCGGTGAATTGATGTATAGTTTAATATCTTTATCCGGACTTTGATTTTCCAAAAAAAGCAATTGCGCGATAATGGCATTGGCCACGCCATCGTCAACGGCCGTGCCCAGAAAAACTATGCGGTCTTTGAGCAAGCGCGAATAAATATCATAAGCGCGCTCGCCATAATTGGTTTTTTCAATAACAGTGGGAATTAGGAATTGTGAATTCATATGTATTTATTTTATGTTTATCTCGGCTTATATATCTTTTTGAAAATTTCAATCGCATCCCTCGCAAGGGACGATCTCTTCCGACGTTAGTTGGAAGAGTAAGTTTTGAAATTTGAAAAAAGATATATAAGCCGAGATGGTATTTCTATTATATTACATTGCCAGTATTTTGTCCAAAACTTGTTCAATAGAGCCGGTAGCGGTAAAGCCGGCGGCTTTTTTGTGTCCGCCTCCGCCCATTTTTTTGGCCCAAGCCGACACATCCACATTATCAATCGTAGTGCGAAAACTGCCCTTGACTTGGTTGTTGTCAACTTCTTTTAAAAATAAACTGGCTTTGACTCCGCTAATATTATTCATAAAATTAGCCACGCCTTCGGTTTGATGTTCCAACAGTCCGGCGGTTTGGCAGTCCTGTCGGGTCAGATAAGTATAAGCGATTTCTTTGTCAGGAATAAACTCCAATCTTTGCAGAATAACTCCCCAGATTTTGAGCATGGCCATAGAGCTGTTTTTAACCGTCCATTTGTTTACGGTTGATAAGTTTCCGCCCAGGCGAATCAGCTGGCTGGCTGTGTTGATGGCGGAAATGGAAGTGGCGGAATTGGTAAGATTGTTAGTGTCGGTAATCAAGCCGGTTAATAGAGCGGTGGCCATGGAGGCGGTAAGTTTAATGTTGTTATAATTTAAAAAATTAAAAACAATTTCCGCGGTGGATGAAGCGGTATGATCGGTCAGGTTAAAATGTCCATAGGCTTCATTGGTTGGATGATGATCAATATTGATAATAACGGCGGGATGATTATTAAGATGTCCGCGCAAGCCGGCATAGCGCAAATCGCCTGAATCCAGCACGACAATCGTATGGGTGTCTGGCGTTATGGCTTGAGTGGGATCATGAACAAAATCCAGTTTGCCATGTATAAATTCAAGATTAGCCGGCAAGCCGGTGGCGCAAAACAAAATCGTTGGCCGGCCAATAAGGCGCAAATACGAGGCAAAAGCAAAAGCCGAGCCCAAAGCATCGCCATCCGGGTTTTGGTGGACCGCCACGACGATTGGACCGGCTGACTGTAAGTGCAGATGAATTTTTTTGGCAATATTTTTCATATAAAAGCTGATTAGTATATAACTATTGTTTAGTCCTGTCAAGCTGTGCTATAATATTTTCATTATGTATTTGAAAAAGCTTGAAATCAAAGGTTTTAAGTCTTTTTTTGCCAAAACCGTTTTGGATTTTTTGCCAACGGTTGACGGCCGTAACAGTATTACCGCCATAGTCGGGCCAAATGGTTCCGGCAAGTCCAATATTTCCGATGCCATCAAATGGGTGATGGGCGAGCAATCCTACAAAGCTTTGCGGGGCAAAAAGAGCGAAGATATTATTTTTAACGGTTCTCTTCTCAAAGGCCAATTGTCCGCCACTGAAGTGGTTTTGACTTTGGATAATTCAGATGGCAAAGTAATGCCCGACTATCCGGAAATAGTGATTACCCGCCGTCTGTATCGTTCGGGTGAAGGCGAATATTTGATCAACAACCACAATGTTCGTCTTTTGGATGTGCAATTGCTTTTGGCCAAATTGCAGTTTGCCCAGCATTCATACAGCATTATAAGCCAAGGCACGATTGATCGGCTCTTGACGGTGGGCGCGCTTGAAAGAAAAGATTATTTGGATGAAGCGTCCGGCATTAAAGAATATAAAATCAAACAGCATCAAGCTCAGCTCAAATTGAACCGCACCAAAGAAAATATTTCTCAAGCGGACGCGCTTTTGCGCGAAGTGGAACCGCGCCTGCGTCTTTTGTCCAAACAAGTCAAAAAATTGGAAAAACGCCAAGAAGTATCGGCGGATTTGACGGCTTGCCAAGAAAAATATTTTTCTTCAATATATAGCGCCAATAAAATAGAATTGGACGCTTTGATATCAGACCAGTCATTGGCGGAAAACGACCATGAAGCCGGCAATAATCGTTTGGTCAAGATTCAAAATGAATTAGCTGATTTGGCGCGGGCTTCCAGCCGAGCGCGGGTTTTTGATCAATTGCAATCCGAGCATCAAATGGCCGTGCAGGCTAAAAATGATTTGGAAAGAGAGTTGGCTGTGATCGGCGGACGCATGCAAGCGCAATATAGTTCAGCCGGCCGAACTGACATTGGTTGGTTGGAAAATAAAATCAGTGATTTAAAAAGTCAGCAAGCAAAATTAGACAGCCAGATAAGCCAGCGAGCCGGCCGGTTGGAACAAATTGATCAAGAAATAAATGCTTTTAAACTTGAATTGGACGACAAAAACAATCTTCGTCAAGAGCAAGCGCAAATTTTGTTCAGTTTGGAAAAACAGGCTTTGAATTGGCAGGCGGAAGACGATTTGCGCCAATACGCCGGCTTGACCGCGGTAACGGCCGTGATTGAAAACAAAGAAAAATTCGGCGTTGTTTATGGCACGCTGGCCGAGCTTGGCGCCGTGTCTGACAAGCATGCTTTGGCTTTGGAAACTGCCGCCGGCGCTTATCTCTCCGCCTTGGTGGTTAAAGATGACCAGACTGCCCGACTGGCGATTGAATTTTTGCGCGCCAATCGTTTGGGTTATGCCAGTTTTTTGCCTGTGAACAAAATCAAGCCTTTTAACGGTTCAAACGTTCCTAATCACATATTGCAAATGCCCGGAGTAGAGGGTTTGGCCTTGCAATTGATCAAATATCCGGCTGATTTGGTTGATATTTTTTCTTTTGTTTTAAAAAATACTTTGATTGTGAAGGATTTAGCCACTGCCCAAAAAATAGGCATCGGCCAATATCGGATGGTTACTTTGGACGGGGATGTGGCTGATAAAAGCGGAGTGATGAAAGGCGGTTATCGTTTTGCCAAAAAATCAATGCTTCATTTTTCGCAAAAATTATATTCATTTGAAAACGGTTTGACAAATGTCCAATCCAAGATCAAGATTGTCAAGAAAGAAATTTCTCGTTTGGATCAAGATTTGGCCAGCGCCACTAATCATTTTAATGCTTCAGTCAGTCAAAAAGAATCAGCTCATGCCAATCTTGAAGTCTGGCGTCAACAACAAAATTCTTTGCTCAAGGAAATAAGCGCTTTGGAACAAGAATATGCTTTGGCTTGCGCTGATCCCGCTTTGCGCCAACAGTTATCAGCCGGCATGGAAAAACAAAAACAAGATTTGCTTAAATCAATTCAAGCCAAACAAGCGTTGATAGACGAAGCGTTGGCGCGGATAGAAAAATTCAATCAAGAAGAAGAAACCAAAAAAAGAAAAGTTTTCGCTTTGCAGGATGCCATGCAAGCCGAACAGATTTTGGTCAATCAAGCTTTGGCCAAACGCAATGAATTGAGAGTGGCGATCGCTCGACTGGAAACCAAACAAGAAAATATCGCGCAAGAAGCGCGCTTGCAATTAAGTTCCGACATTGTCGGCCTGGTTAAGCGTTTGGATGAAATCGCGCCGGAAGACGAATTGGCGCGATTAAACGAACGGATTCAAAAATTGAAATATCAGTTAAGTTTGATTGGCGGAATTGATGATGAAGTGGTGGCGGAGTTCGGCGCCACTAAAGAAAAATATGATTTTTTGACCGGCCAAATTACGGATTTAAACAAAGCGATTATTGATTTGGAAAAAATGATTGGAGAATTGGATTTTTTGATGAAGAAAAAACGTTCCGGCGCTTTTAAAAAAATTCGCCAGGAATTTATTCGCTATAGCGCCATTTTGTTTGGTGGCGGAACCGCGGATATGAAAGAGATTTTCGGCTATGAAGATGACGCAAAAGAAGCGCCAAACCAAGAATCAGCCGAGAGCGCCTTGGCCGAGACGGAAGCTCCCGCTGGAATTAGAAAAAAAACAGTGATAGGCATTGATATTAGCGTTAATCCGCCCGGCAAAAAAATTCATTCTATCAACAGTCTATCCGGCGGAGAGCGCACTTTGGCTTCCATTGCCTTAATTTGCGCGGTCTTGAGTTATAATCCGGCGCCCTTTATCGTGTTGGATGAAGTGGAAGCGGCTTTGGATGAAACCAACACTCGGCGGTTTAGCCAGATAGTCAGCGAGTTGGCGCGCTTGTCCCAATTTATTATTATCACTCATAATCGCGTTACCATGCACGCGTCTGACGCTCTTTATGGCGTGGCTATGAGCAATGATGGCATGAGTAAATTATTGAGCGTTAAATTGAACGGAGAGGTATAAAAAATTATTTCTTATTTCAATATTATGATTAGGCCCGGACAAAGACAAATCGGCAAAGAAGGACGGGAATCGGAAAGAGAAAAAAAATTAAGTTTTGAGTTTGGCGTCAGCACGATATCAAAAATGGAATTGAGTAAATATAAAAAAAAGTTCCAGCCAAAATTTTTGGAAACAGACAAGCCAAATAAAGAATCGCTTGATAAAAACGGCGATGCTTTTTTGACTATGCCGGAAATCGGCGTCTTCGCGGTGTTGGACGGAGTGGGAGGCGATAGCAGTGATCCAGCCTTGGCTTCGGATGAAGCCAAAAATCATTTGCGTGAGATTTTGTCGTCCAATTCAAATGATCAAAGAAGCCTGTCGGAGGAAATTGAATTTTTAAAAGAAGCAGTGGTTCAAACTCATGAATATTTGTTGAGTAAGCGTCCGGTTGAAAAAAAACGATTTCGCAAACAGACAGAAGGCCAATTTTTGGTTACCACTTTGGTATTGGCCAAAATTTGGCGCAATCCGCGCGTGGTTGATGAAATCAAAGTTATCACAGTCAATGTCGGCGACAGTCGCGTGTATATGTCGGTTGACGAGCAACTAAATCAAATTACGGTTGACCATTCAAGATTTAATTTTCAAATACCGGAATACTATCGGCAAAAAGTCTTGGCAAACAACGGGCCGGACATAAAGAGAAAATTTGAAAATATCACCTCAAAAAAACAATCGGAGGAATTAAAAAAATTGTTTGATTCGTATCGTCATTTATATAATTTATTACCCCCTTTTGATCCAACCGATTATTTTGTTTTTAGGAATTTAATTTCCGCCGCTCTGGGTGGAAATAATAATGAAGGAAATATTTTAAATAAAATTGATGTGAAAATCAACGATTTGCCCGCGAATGAATCAAAGCCGGTATCGTCTCCCGAAGAAGCCGCGCAAATGTTGGTGGATCGGGCGATTTTATTGGGCTTGTGCAAAAAGACTGATAATTATTCCCGTCATAAAGGCGATGACACTACCGCCTTGGTGGTTGATGTTAAGCTCAACAACATCGTAGCCACGCGTTTATTACTTATTACCGACGGTGTTAATGACAATTTAACCTTGGATCAGATAGAAGAGAGCGTTCTTGATTTGAATCCTCAAATTTAATTTAATAATATGGATAGATACAAGCCAAGAAAAATGACACCTGAAGAGCCGGAGTCAAACAAGGAAGGAGAACTGAAGTTTGAGTTTGGCGTGGTTTGCCGATCAAAAAAAGATTTAGGATTTGAATTAAAACCGGAAAGAGAAAATGAAAAAAACGGCGACAATTTTATTGCTTTGCCAAAAATCGGCGTCTTCGCGGTGTTGGACGGAGTGGGTAAAAATGAAGATCCTTCCCAGGCTTCTACTTTAGCCAAATATTTTTTGGAAGCTCGTTTGAAAAACGCGGAGGGTCTGGGTTTGAAGGAAACAATTGATTTTTTAAAAGAACTCGGATTGGCGGTTGACAAATTTTTGTATTCTCTTTCAAATTTTAAAAAGAAAAAATATAAGTTGCTTGAAAACAAAAGTATTAACACGACTTTGACGCTGGCCAAAATTTGGCGCGATCCAAATAATCCCAAAGATATAAAAATAATAACAATTAATGCCGGTGACAGCCGAGTATATTTGGCGGATGTTGGCGCGCGAAAATTGGAACAATTAACCACTGACAACTCTGAATTCGTGATTCCCAAAGATTACGCGCAAAACGTTTTGGAGTTAGAGGCAGATGCTCCTGATTTGAAAAGGATTTTTGATGATGCGACCACTGCAGAAGAATTATTATGGATTCAAGATTGGTTTGTATATATGAAAAAAAAATATGGTTTAGACTTTACTTTTTTGCCAGAAATGTATTTTGAACACAGAAATGTAATAACCGCTTATTTGGGCATGGGCGATGGACTGGAAGAGGAATTAGGCGTGGAAGTCAAAAATTTATCTCTTGAGAAAGAACAAAAATTTAAATCATCGGTTAGCCAAGTGGCCGACAATCTTTTGACTAAGGCGCGCGAAGTGGCCTTGACTTATTATTCATCAGATGAGCTTTGCGAAGAAAGATCCAAACCCGATGACATGACCAGCTTGGTTGTTGATATAAAGATAGGCGATGTTGTTATTGGCCGTCTAGCGCTCACATCTGACGGCATTCATGACAATTTGACGCTTAAACAGATGGAAGAAGCTGTGTTTGGCGGAACAGGATTGACAAAATAACGGATTTATTATATAATTTTGACTACCTAAAATCATGTTTTTTCCGTCACAAAAAACAGGTTCTAAATAGGTAAAATTAATCAAAATATAAATTATGCTTACTATCAGACTAAAACGAGTCGGCAAAACCAAATTTGCCACTTATCGGCTGATTATTTCCGAAAAAGGCCGAGATACTCAGGCTCGCTATCAAGAAGTTTTGGGCAATTATAATCCGCATGACAAAGAAAACGGATTGGTTTTAAAACAAGATAGAATAAAATATTGGCTGTCTAAAGGAGCGCAAGCTTCCAATACGGTTTTCAATCTTTTTCTAAAATCCGGATTGGTCGCGGGCAAGAAAAAACGATCAGTTAAAATCAGCCAAAAACGGGCAAAAAAAATTGAAGCCAAAAAAGCTGACGAGGCTAAAAAAGAAGCTGAAGCTAAAGCCAAAGCCCAAGCATCCAAGGCCGAGGCTGAAGCGAAACCAGTGGCGGAAGAAACGCCTCAAGCAGAATAAATTTTTTGTAAAGAACATTGACAAAATTAATATAAAATAATATAATTAGTTTGCGGTTTGTAATGTCGAATTCAAGCCGTTTGATAATTTATTTAAAATATATAATGATATGGAAGACCAAGCTTTTCTAGTATCAATAGTAAAGGCTATCGTTAATCATCCTGATGACGTCAAGGCCGATCGTACTGTTGACGAACGAGGTGTTTTGATCACCTTGACAGTTAATCCCGAAGATATGGGTTCTGTTATTGGCCGGAGCGGTCAGACCGCTCGCGCTATTCGCACTTTGTTGCGCGTAGTCGGAGCTAAGAACAATGCTCGCGTCAATCTCAAAATCAATGAGCCGGTCGGCGGACGACGCCCATCCCCAGCTCCTATGATGAACGAGACTGTAGATACTAGCGCGGTTGACAATTTGGATATCAGCGATATTAAATAATATCTTTAAGAATCCGACCCCTCCTTAATCCGGAGGGGTTTTTGTTTACTTTTTTTGTTTTAGTTGCTATTATATTGAGGTTATAATATTTTTTGTCGTTTTTATGAAATTTAACATCATTACTGTTTTTCCGGAAATAATAATTCACTATGGTTTGCAGAGTATTTTGGGCCGAGCGCAAAAAAATAATTTGATTGAAATCAAGGCTGTTAATTTGCGTGATTTCGCCAGCGACAATCATAGGACTGTTGATGATACGCCGTATGGCGGAGGACCGGGCATGGTTATGAAAGCCGAGCCGATTTATTTGGCGCTTAAAAGCATCAAGGCCATTCCTTTTTCCAAAGCAGACGGATTGACCAAATTAAAAACGATTTTTTCCAGTGAAATCAGGCGCCGAAAAAAAACAATTTTACTTTCTCCGCGCGGTCGGCAGTTTGATCAGCGCGTGGCTGAAAAATGGGCGCGTTTGGATGAAATAACTTTTGTGTGCGGACGTTATGAGGGAGTGGACCAGCGCGTGGCTGATAAATTGGTTGATGAGGAAATTTCTATCGGTCCGTATGTTTTGGCCGGAGGCGAATTGGGCGCTTTGGTGATCATTGAGGCGGTTTCGCGTCTTTTGCCCGGTGTGTTGGGCAATCAGGAATCTTTGGCTGAAGAAACTTTTAGCCGGCCGGCAGATATAGACAGCGCGAAAGCGGACAAAAACAGATTGAACCAAGCTGAATATCCGCAATACACCAAGCCGGCTGATTTTAAAGGCTGGAAAGTGCCTGAAATTCTCTTGAGCGGAAATCATAAAAAAATTAAAGAATGGCGGGAAAAAAATTAGTAATTAGGATAAAAATTATCGTTGAATCTAACTGTTTTTTTATCCCCAACCTGTTGATAAATTCTCCCTTGACATAATATATATAAAAAGGTATAATCATGCTTGCGTGTAAAACACGACACAATTAATCAATTTTTCAAGTCTGTGTCCGGATTAAATTCGGCGAATGATACTGGAAATAAAAAAGAGCAACTAATTTATATGGTTTCTCTTTTTTCTTTCTAGGCGTAAAAATGCCGAAAGAATAACAGTCCTTTGACAATATAAATGTGACAAAGACCACCCCCGACGCAAGTTGGGGATAAAAGTCTGTCTATTCAAAAAGTCCTGCCCTTATGGGGCAGGCAAATTAAATGAATCCATATTTTCAATTTATTGGAAATATAAATTTCAAACTTTTTTAAGAGTTTGATCCTAGCTCAGGATGAACGCTGGCGGCGTGTCTAAGGCATGCAAGTCGAACGACGTCTTTTGACTTCGGTCAAAGGAAACGAGTGGCAAACGGGAGAGTAACACATTGGTAACCTACCTTCAAGACGGGGATAGCTCGCCGAAAGGCGGATTAAAACCCGATAGTAATGGGGGGACATTAAGTCATTCCCATTTAAATAATTTATTGCTTGAAGAGGGGCCTATGGCCTATCAGCTAGTTGGTGAGGTAATAGCTCACCAAGGCAATGACGGGTAGCGGGTGTGAGAGCACGACCCGCCTCACTGGGACTGAGAAACTGCCCAGACTCCTACGGGAGGCTGCAGTCAAGAATCTTCCGCAATGCGCGAAAGCGTGACGGAGCGACGCCGCGTGCAGGATGAAGGCCTTCGGGTTGTAAACTGCTTTTCTGTCTGAAGAATTCGTGACGGTAAGACAGGAATAAGAGGTTGCTAACTCTGTGCCAGCAGCAGCGGTAATACAGAGACCTCGAGCGTTATCCGGATTCATTGGGCGTAAAGCGTCCGTAGGCGGTTGGACAAGTCAATGGTTAAATCCCGAGGCTCAACTTCGGGGCTGTCATTGAAACTGTTCAACTAGAGGTCGGGAAAGGCAAGCGGAACTACCGGTGTAGTCGTAATAAGCGTTGATATCGGTAGGAACACCAAAGGCGAAGGCAGCTTGCTGGAACGTACCTGACGCTCAGGGACGAAAGCGTGGGGAGCGAATAGGATTAGATACCCTAGTAGTCCACGCCCTAAACATTGTGCACTAGGTATTGGCAGTATCGACCCTGCCAGTGCCGTTGAAAAAAGCTAACGCGTTAAGTGCACCGCCTGGGGAGTACGGCCGCAAGGCTAAAACTCAAAGGAATAGACGGGGACCCGCACAAGCGGTGGAACATGTGGTTTAATTCGATAGTACGCGAGGAACCTCACCTGGGTTCAACTACTAGCTGCAAGCTTTGGGAAACCAAAGACGCCTTCGAGGGTGCTAGATAGGTGCTGCATGGTTGCCGTCAGCTCGTGCCGTGAGGTGTACCGTTAAGTCGGGAAACGAGCGCAACCCTCGTCTTGTGTTAAATGTACACAAGAGACTGCCCGTGTAAACGGGAGGAAGGGGAGGACGACGTCAAATCAGCATGGCTCTTACGTCCAGGGCTACACACATGTTACAATGGCCGGTACAACGGGTTGCTAAGCCGCGAGGTGGAGCTAATCCTATAAAACCGGTCTCAGTTCGGATTGAAGGCTGCAATTCGCCTTCATGAAGCCGGAATCGCTAGTAAACGCGCATCAGCCACGGCGCGTTGAATACGTTCTCGGGTCTTGTACTCACCGCCCGTCACACCACGAAAGCTGGCAATGCCCAAAGGCTCGCAAGGGACTAAGGCAGGGTCAGTGATCAGGGTGAAGTCGTAACAAGGCATCCGTAGCGGAAGCTGTGGATGGATCACCTCCTTTCTGGAGAAATTTTTGCCGAAAGGCGAATGACTCTGGTCGGTCTCGACTGACCCGTGATTTATCACGAATTAGTCGGGAGATAGGCAGACGGTTTTTGTCACATTTATGTTGTTAAGTCGTTCTTTAATTTAAGAGAGAGGTTAAAGAAAACCACCGTTATTTAAAGGGTGGTTTTTTTGTGCCAAGCGCTTGATTTTTTTAGAGTTTTTTGTTATACTTTTTTTGCTTGCTGTTTTGACCGTATAGCTCAGTTGGTTAGAGTGCTTCCTTGACATGGAAGAGGTCAGAGGTTCGAGTCCTCTTACGGTCACGGATTCGGATGGCACAACTAAACTTGAGGGCGACTAGCTCAGATGGTTAGAGCGCGTCACTGATAATGACGAGGTCGGAGGTTCGATTCCTCCGTCGCCCACATAAGCGCCTTGATGTTTGTTGAAGCGCTTTTATTATTTGCCAAAAGCAAAAAACCGGTGTATAATATCTTTAATTATAGTTAAAAATTATGGAAATTGACGAAAACAAAAAACAAGACATCAAACCTTCCAAACAGCCAAAAGAAAGCTCTCTGTCTCACAAATTGGCGGAAACAGGCTTATTTTTTTTGGAATTATTTAAGGTAGTTGTTTTGGCGGCCATTACCATAGTTTTAATTCGTCATTTTTTGTTCAAGCCTTTTTATGTTCGCGGAGCCAGCATGGAGCCTAATTTTTATGACAAAGAGTATTTGATAATTGATGAATTGACTTATCGCATGCGCGAACCAGTCAGGGGAGAAGTAGTGGTTTTTAAATATCCATTGGATGAATCGCAGTTTTTTTTAAAGCGCATTATTGGTTTGCCGGGAGAAAGAGTCAAAATAGCCAGCGGACAAGTGATTATTTACAACCAAGAATTTCCTGAAGGTTTTGTTTTGGGAGAGGAATATTTGCCAACTGATTTGGATACTACCGGCGATATGGCAGTTTCTTTAAAATCAAATGAATATTTCGTTATGGGGGATAATCGCGACAATAGTTATGATTCGCGTCGTTTTGGCGCGATTGCCAAAGATGTTTTAGTGGGCCGAGCCATATTTAGAGGTTGGCCTTTTAATCGGGTAGATATTATCAATGTCCCTAAATTTTCTTTTTAAAATCAAATTTAAAATATGCCTAAGAAGAACAACTTAAATCCAAAAAGCGTTAAAAATAAAACAGCCAATCAAAGAAAAGAACCCAAAATCAAAGCGGTTCCTGAACCAAAAAAAGAAAAAAAATCCAATGAAAGCGCAAAATTTAAATATGCTCTTTTGCGCGGGATGCACGATGTTTTGCCTCGTGAACAAAAATATTGGCAACCAATGCTCGCCCAAGCTCAAAGATTGGCGGAAGATTTTCAATTCAAAAAGATTGACACCCCGATTATGGAAGAAGTGTCTCTTTTTATTCGTTCAATCGGCAAAGGCACGGATATTATTGATAAAGAAATGTATATTTTTGAAGATAAAGAAAAATACAGTTCCAAGATTTGTTTGCGTCCGGAGATGACCGCTTCAGTCGTCCGCGCTTATATTCAGCACGGACTTTGGAATCAGCCTCAGCCGGTTAAGCTCTGGTATAGCGGGCCTATGTTTCGCCACGATCGTCCGCAGGCCGGACGCTTTCGTCAATTCAATCAAATTGGTTTTGAGACTTTGGGAGATGGCGATCCCGCCACTGACGCGGAATTGATATTGATCGCTTATAATTTTTTTCATGAGCTTGGCTTGCCCGTGGAAATACATATTAATAGCATTGGCAATCTTGAAGAAAGAGAAAAATACATAGTCGCTCTAGTGGAATATTATCGCGCCAAGAGAAGTTATTTGTGCGATGATTGCCGTAAGCGAATAAACAAAAATCCTTTGCGTTTGTTGGACTGTAAACAGTCCCAATGCCGGCCGATCAAAGAAGAATCTCCGCAAATCATTGATTGGCTTTCAACTGAAAGCCGGAGCCATTTTATGAAAGTTTTGGAATATTTGGATGAATTGGAAATACCTTATACTTTGCGCCACAGTTTGGTTCGCGGTTTGGATTATTATTCTCGCACTGTTTTTGAGATTTACCCGACGGCTGATTTGGGCGATCAAGCGCCAGACTCTGGCGTTCAATTGTCCAAACAAGACGCTTTGGGCGGGGGCGGACGCTATGATTTGTTGGCTGAACAAATGGGTGGCCGACCGACTATGGCCGGCGGATTTTCTTTGGGCTTGGAAAGAGCGGCTTTTTATTACAAAGCTTGTTGTGAAAAAGAAATAACCAAATTACCCAAAAGAGAAATTCATGCTTTTTTGGCCCAGCTCGGCGATCAGGCCAAAAGACGGTCTTTAAAAATTATCAATCAATTGCGCGCCAGCGGTTTGGTGATAGATTTTAATTTAACCAAAAATTCTCTCAAAGGCCAATTAGATATCGCCAATAGCTTGCATGTTCCTTACGCCCTTATTTTGGGACAAAAAGAAGTGCAAGATAGCACAATTATAATACGCGACATGGAGTCGGGCGTGCAGGAAATAGTTGACCAAAAAAAGTTATCAACCGTCATGTTAAAAAAAGTGCAAATAAATGTTGACCAAACCAAGAAAAAATAGTATAATATTTGTAGTTATAATTCAATAAAAACCATCACGAGGAGGTGGAAATTGTGTCAGAAATAAAGAGAAAAAAGAACGAGTCATTCGAAGCTTTTTTACGGCGTGTTAAAAAACGCTGGCAACAGTCCGGCAAAATACTGCAGGCCAAAAAAATTAGTTTTCACAAACGCAAGCCTAGCAAAAATTGTCGGAAAAAAAGCGCTCTGCATCGGCTAGAAGTCTCCAAGAAAATTGAATACTTAAAAAAGATCGGCAAGATGCCAGAGGACAGTCGCAATCACAAAAGATAAATAATTGCGTTTTTTTAAATTCAATTTAACCAAAAACCATGTCGTTTAGGGGGTCGAATGATCAAAGTAAATTAAAAAAAGCCGTCATTTTTAGTATAATGATGATGGCTTTTTTTTATTGTTTGTTGGCTGTTTTTGAACAAATTAACGCGCAAACTAACACTTCTACGATTGTAGAAGGCGTAAATGTCATAGAACAGCCCTTAGGCTTGCCCAAAACAGATATCCGCGTTATCGCGGCCAGAATTATTCAAATAGCGCTTAGTCTTTTGGGAATAATTACGGTGGTGCTAATAATGTATGGCGGATTTATTTGGATGACGGCCGGCGGTAATGATGAACAGATAGGCCGAGCTAAAAAAATTCTTGTCAATGCCACAATTGGCTTGGCCATAATTTTAAGCGCTTACGCCATCACTTTATTTATATTTAGAATGTTGGGCGTGGGTGATGGACAGGGTGGCCCGACTTATCCGGCGCCCGGTTCCCAGCATTTTGCCGGCAGTGGCGCTCTTGGCCAAATCATCAAAGATCATTATCCGGAGCGCGACCAGGTGGATGTGCCGCGCAATACCAAAATAGTGGTAAGTTTTCGTCGACCCATATTGGCCAGCAGCACTATTATGGATACCAATGGCAATGGTATTTTTGGCGACTGTCTGACTTCAGCTGTTAATTTTAGCTGGTCGGATGAGACAATTTGCGATCGCATCCGCACTAATGACGGTAAAATCGCCAAATCAGGCAGTGAACAGGGGATGTTAAATGATAAATATATCAATATTAAACAGACTGACACAGGCACTTCTATTGTTGGCGGAGCCGTATTGGCGCCGGTCACAAAAGAAAATAATGTTGAAGGCGTTTATACTTTGATTATTGTGCCTTTGACTGATTTAAGCAAAACTTCGGGCGGATATTTGGGCAATTCAGTTAGCAAGCTGGGCTATACAGTTCATTTGGGTTCGGAGATTCGTTTGGATGACGCTCTCAATAGCCATCCGCGCGCTTTTGATTCTAGCAATTTGGGTAATAATTATTATGAATGGAATTTCAAAACTGACACCAGTCTTGATATCAATCCGCCGACAGTAAAGAGCGTTTATCCGCTCGCCAATTCAGTTGCTCCCAAAAACAGCATTATTCAGATCAATTTTTCCGAGCCAATGGATCCAACCGGCATCCAGGGCGGTTTTGCCAGCGGTACTCAAGAATATTATTTGCAGAATGGATTTATTTATTTAAAAACAACTAATACTTCCGCGCCTTTGGGTTCTTTTAAATTAACCAACGGTTATCGAACTTTGGAATTTGCTTCCAGCGTGGAATGTTCAGAAAAAAATGCTTGTGGCAATCCTATGTATTGTTTGCCGGTTTGCGATTTGTCCGGCACCTGTCCCAAAGTGCTGGTATCAACCGGAAAAGCAAATAAATACGAATCAGTGGAAGCGGACAGTTATAGCTTGATGCTTAAAACAGCTCAAACTTTTGGTTTGGCATCTTTTGAATCCAAGCCTTTTACTGGCATAGCTGATTTGGCAGGCAATGCTTTGGATGGCGATGCTGATGACGCGGTGGACATAGCCACCAGCACAACTCCGGTATTTGACAATCAATTGGCGCCGGATAATTATTTTTGGAAATTTATGATCAAGGATAAAATGGATCTGGCTTCTCCTTATATGACCAAATTAACTCCCGGTCCGGATGCCGGCAATGTGGTTCCCAACCAAGAATTAAGCATGAATTTCACCAAGCCTATGCGAACCGATTCCATGTATAATATTAAATTGGAAGAATATGCCCACAGCGGTCCGCAAAGCGCCATTCCGGTTTGTTATGTGCCGCGCGTCTATGTTTATACTGATTGGACATATACCAAGATACAGCATTGCGATTTCTTGTTTGCCAGTCGTTATGATTATTTGCCGATTGTGCCGTCTGAAGTGGAAGATGTTAATTTTAATTGCTACTATCCCGGACTTGGACCTGATAAATTGGATCTTAAATCAGCTACCAAAGATTCCACGGTTTGCAATGGATCAAGCAATTGTTGCGATGTTAGCACGACCACTCCGGGCAAAGGCGATTTGTGTTGTAATGGAAGCTCCAAAAATGATGCCGGTCAGACTTTTAACAGCTCTACTTGTCGGAGTTATATAAACAGTTATTAGTTAAGTTAATTATGCCAGCCAAGTTTTTGAAAAAAATAATAATTTTCTCTGTTCTTATCACGATCGGATGCTTGTTTATTTCAGCTGGCGCGATTTATGCTCAGTCATCCAGTTCAAGTTTGGATTTAGGCATAGAACAAGCCGCGGCCACCGGTTTGCCGTCAACTGATATTAGAATAATAGTGGCTAAAGTGATTCGCGCCGCCCTTGGACTTTTGGGGATAGTGGCTGTTTGTATTATTATGTATGGCGGTTTTGTTTGGATGACGGCCGGCGGAAATGAAGAAAGAGTGGGCACAGCCAAAAAAATATTAGTCAACGGTGTCATCGGCTTGGTTATAATTTTATCTTCTTATTCTATTGCCAGTTTTGTGGTGGGCAAATTGGTGGAAGGCACAACCGGCGGATCAGGAGGCTCTGGCCAATCAGGCGGTCCCAATCCCAATTATCCATCTTCTAGCAGTTTGTATATTACCGGCTTATTTCAAGGCGGACAGATGTGCATTCGCAATGTCCATCCCAGCATTACTTTTAATCGCGATATTGATTTGACCACTGTCAAGTCATATATTATCCGCGTGGAAGATAATAAAAATGTTATTGTTAATGGCGCTTGGAAATATGCTAGCAATACCAGTTCCACGATTGAATTTGTGGCCACGGGCGATTGTGGCACTTATTTGGATAAAAACAACAAACAATTCAAAGGTTATGATTGTTTTGACAAATCCACCACCTATACTTTAAAAATATTCGCGGATCAAGCCAAAGATTTAAAAAGTTTTGATGGCAAATATAGCCTTGATTGTTCTCCTTTTACTCGCGGTTTGCCTTGCGGTAATGTTCAGTTTATTACTGGCGACGGCGTTGATTGGTTGCCACCCCAGATCAAAGCTTATACCGTTAAAACAACCGACCCTCTTTTTCCGAGCACTTATTATTTAAACGACACTTTGCGCGCTCATATTGAATACGAAGACGACAGCGGATTGCAAAGATTAAATATTTATGCCGGAGGAAATTATTTGGTTACCAGCACTGATTTTATCGGCTGTCAGGCTACCGGCACGGTTGATTTGTATTTCAATACCAAAGGTTGGAACACCGGCAAGCATATTTTAGACGCGATTGCTTATGATTGGTCAATGAAAACAGATAAAAAATCAGTGGAAATAGATCTTCAGCAAAGTTGCGTCAAAGACGAAGATTGCGCGGCCGGAATCTGTATCAATGGCAAATGTATCGCCAAGACTATGATTACCGGTGTTTCACCCGAGCCTAAAGTAGGCGGAGCGCCCGGCACTTATGTGTCTGTTTCCGGTTATCTTTTTGGCACTTCTACCGGCAAAGTGATGGTTAAGAATAAATTGGACAGTTGGATAACCGCGGCTTTGGCTGATTGCGGAGCCGGCGCTTGGACTGATCAGCAAATAATTTTTGAAATGCCTTTGGCAGCGGCCACCAATACTCCGATTAGAGTTGAAGCCAGTCAGGCCAGCACCGCCAAAGTCAAATATGACAGCGACATGACCAATGATAATTATGGCCCCAAAATAGATGATTTTTATGTTAATAATATTATCCGTCCGGGTTTGTGCTCTGTCAATCCTTCCAGCGGACAAGCTTACAGTCAAGTTCTTTTAAGTGGCAAAAATTTTGGCGTTGCTCCGGGCGAGATTTGGGTGGGCAATTTAAAATCTACCGCTTTAGTTAGTTTATGGACGAATGGTTTGGCTACAACCACTGTGCCGGCCTCATTGGCCAGCGGAGATGTGGCCATTAAATTAAGAAGCCAAAACGGCAATTACAGCAATGGCGTCAAATTTACCGTCACCACCGGCTATGATGCCAGCGCTCCATATATACAAAGCATTGAACCAACCAGCGGAGCTGTTGGAGAATATATTACCATCATGGGTAAAAATTTTGGCAAAGAACAAGGCGAAGTTTGGTTTAAAAAAGACGGCAACACCATGGCGCTCAAAGGCAGTTTTGCTTTTCCAGTTGATTGCGATGTGGCGCAAGCTTGGAGTGATAATAAAATAATAGTTAAATTTCCTTCCAGTGGAGTGACCGCTTACAGCTCTAATTATTCAGTTGAAGTCAAACCCAAAAATAACAATGCTTCACCAATGTATAAATGGTTTGGTTTGCTAAGCGCGACGGCTTTGCCCAAACCGGCTATTTGTTCAATCAGTCCTCATTCCAGTCCGACGCCTTTGCCGCAAAATACAAAAATTACTTTGGTGGGTGAATATTTTAATGCCAATCCTTTTATTTATTTTTCCCAGGCATCTTCGTTAGCTGGCAATTTAGAACCTAATTTAGCGGTTTCAGCCGTTTTTAGCCAGACTAATGATAACGCGGACAAAGCCACTATTTCAGTTTTGCCGACCAATGTCAAAACCGGTCCGGTGATGATTAAAAGACAGACTGACAGCGCCACCAGCACCAAAGCATTGTTTACAATCAAAAGTTGTTTGGCTGGCGGAAAGACCGACGACAGTTTGTGTTCAACCAATGAAAAATGTTGTGGCGATGGCACTTGCGTGGCCAATACTGGTTTATGCGCTGGCGAAACCAAATGGTCTGCCTATATTTGGCGTTTTAGCACCAAGACAATTCCCAAGTTGCCGCGTGTTTTGGAATGGTGCGAATATGGCAGTGTTTCTCGTTTGCCCAGCCCGACGCCCAATTTCAAATACAAATCAAATTTAGCCACCACTAAGGATGATGATCAATATAATGTTTGCCGGAACGCTTTGGTGACGATAGACTTTAATACAGAAATAAATAATATTAATATTGACAGCGCTGACGCCAAAGCTGATTTAGTGATCAATGAATGTTCAACGCTTGATTTTGATATTTATAACAATACTTGTTCAACTACCAGTCTCAAAAGAGTGGCGGTCAAAGATGCTAATGCCGATGCTAACTCTGTCGCTCAAGCCATTGCCAAAAAAATTGCCATTCCGGCTCTAAGCAGTCAGGATGGAAATGCCACCACTACTTTTGTCCAACTTATTCCTCAAACAGGCACTTGGAGCAATGATCGTTATTATCAAGTGGTTTTGCGTTCAGACAAAGAGAATAAAATGGGTATTAGCGCGGGCGCTTCCACTGATCAGGTGTATTTGGCCAAACAAAATCCTTGTGCCACGGATGATAAATCCGCTTACTGTTTTTGGTTTAAGACTGATTCCAAGGATTGTGAATTAAGCAAAGTGATTGTTATGCCGTATTGGTATTGGACCAACAAATTAGCAGAACCGATTATTGGTTTGTCTTACGGCGCTTATGGTTTGAGTTCACAACGTTGCGTCATGACTGATGTGGGCGGTTATGATTGGAAATGGAGCACGGCTGATAAATCTTACGCTGATATTTACGGCGTTGATACCGGCGTCAAGGGAATCCGCGCGTCTGCTTTGGCCAACACGGTTGGCGTGTTGAATAATGATTTTATAGATATTATTACTACCGCCAGCACGGGCACGCCGCCAAAAACTTATATTGGCAAAAGCCCCTTGACCATTGATTTGACTGATCCAAAAGTGCTTGATTATTGGCCCAATTGCAGTCAAGCTTGTCCTAATGCTGAAATAGGCGTCAAATTCAATATCAACATGTCTTCACAAAATGTTAATAATGGCGAATCAGTCAAATTGTATCGTTGTTTTGATGTTAATTGTTTTGATATTGTTCAGGATAAAAATATAAAAGTTTTTTTTAGCGATCAATCGCGGCAGATCTTACAAATAAGGCGTTTTGATGATTTTAATAATTCTTACATTGATTTGGACAGCGATGCCACTTACAAAGTAGTCTTGTCTTCTTCCAGCAGTTTGAAAACAGACCCCAGTTTGCTTTACGCAGCCGCTGAATTGAAAAACGCGAGCGTGCCCGGTTCGCCCTATAGCAATCAATTCAGCTGGGTGTTTAAAACCAAAACAAGCGCTTGCGTCATTGATCGCATAGTAATGACGCCGCAAACATATACCGCCAGAGTAATAAAAGACCGAGCTGTATTTTCAGTTCAGCCTTATGGCGCCAAAGATAGTTGCAGCACTGACGGGCAAAAAATAGATGGTTGGAGTTTGAATTGGAATTGGTCTTCGGCTGACCTGGATGTGGCCACAGTCAAAGCTTTTTCCACCAATATAAACGGTCCTTATTGTAATCAATATTGCGTTAAAAAAGGCAGTACTATTTCTAAAGGCAATAAATATCCCATTTGTGGAAACAATAATGTTGAAGCGGGTGAAGATTGCGATCCGCCTTCTAAAAATGGCAGTTGCAGTTTAGACTGTCGCGCCACCGGCAATACCAATGCCACCAGCACCTTTGTTAAGGATCAATCGCAATTATATCCCAGTTTGGAAGGGTTGTGTGGCAATGGCGTGGTTGAATTGGCTTTTGGAGAAACTTGCGACACCAATGACAAACTAACTAAAACAGGTTGTAGCAGTATTTGTTTGAATCAAGGCACATTAGCCAAATTTCAGTCTCAATTGGCTGGCACGGGCAATGTGTCGTCTGTTTGCGGAGATAAACAAAAAACATCGGGTGAAGATTGCGATTTGGGCATAGCCTCTGATCCGGCCAACCCGGCTTCTTCATATAATTGCGCGTCTGATTGCCGTCATGCCGGCACTACTGTTTCCAGTTATTGGTGCGAATCAAATTCTTTGGCCAGCAAGCCAAATGATCCTTATGGCGGATTTAGCACCAGTTCTTATCAACAAGCCTGCCAAAGCGCGATCAGCATTTGTGGCGATGGCGTAGCCAGTTTGGACGAAGACAAGGCTTGTGAAGACAAAAATGATCCAAATTATAATAATTGCGCGCAAAATTGTTTGGTCAAAGCAAAATGTTCATCTGCCGGCGGTTCTACTGAAGGCTGTACGGCCGGTGGCGATTATAAGGGTTCAAATTTGCTTTACTCCACGCCATCTTTTTGCGGAGATGGAGTGGTCGGAATTGGCGAAGAAACATTTTGCGAGACTGCTAATATAATTAAAACCAGCAGTTTGATAAATCCATGGGCGTTGGTGTTGGGGGTGGGCAACAGTCTTAAGGTAACGGGCACGCCACCGGCGCAATCTTCCAATATTACCGCTTCTTTGAGCGCCAGCCAATCCGGAACCGGTAAGTTTCAAATATTATGCGGATTTCAATCTGATGCTGAATGTTCCAAACAGGCCGATGGTCTTCAGCTTAAACCATCGGAAATAGGATTGGCCAGCAATTCCTGTTGTTACGCGCGACCAAAAATAATGTCTGTTTATCCCGGTTCAACCAGCACTTTGGGTTCTGTTACCACCACAGTCAAAGATGTTTGTCCCAATACAACCATTGAAGCCAGTTTTGATAATATTATGGATGGCGCCAATCTTAAAGATAAATTTTTATTAGCCAAAGGTTTTGGCGCCGGTAAATTGAGCGCGCCGGCGCAGGTTTTGGCGCCAACCCAAGTAGATAACAAAGATTTGGGCAATCTCAGTTATGTTAAATTTGTCGGCGCCAATGTTTTGGCAGTTGCCGGCGACAAAGGCTTGTTTATATTACAAGTTTTGGAAAACGGCAATCTTAAATATTTATCCAGTTCCACTACTTTAAATAACATTGCCTCTTTGGATTATGATGGTTCTTATATTTACGCGATTGATCGCAAGAGAACAATGTATATTTTTGATATTAGCAAATTATCAGTTCTCAATACGGTAAGCATAAATAATTTGGCGGTAAGCAGTCTTTCCGATATTAAAATTTATGGCAAATATGCTTATTTGGCGGCCAACTTTTTAAATTTGAAAGTGCTTGATATTAGCAGTTCCACTAAGCCGGTTTTGGCTGGTTCATATGTGACCAGCACTCCGCCAAAATATTTGGATTTGGAAGTTGACGGCCGGTTTGCTTATGTGGCGGCTGGCGATCGCGGTTTGCAAGTGTTGGATATAACTGATTTATCCAAGCTGGACAGTTTGAGTTTGAATTCGAACAATGATGTTTATAATGCCGTGGAAATAGATTCTTATAATAAAAAGATATATGTGGCCGCTAACAATGGCTTGCGCGCTTATGTTATTCAAAGCAATGGCGCTTTGGTGGAAAAAGGCTCTTACACGCAATCAAACATGAACCTTTTGGATGTTAAAGTGGCCAATGGTTATGTTTTCGGCATCTCCAACACCGCTAAAACATATATATTTGAAGAGGGATCAAACGGCAATATGAATTTGCTCACCAGCGTGCCTCTGACAATCACGCCCGCTTCAATGGCTTTATCATATCTTAATAATTACGCTTATATTGGAGGCAAAAGCGGTTTGGCAGTAGTTGATTTAACCAAATACACTTTAGGCTGTTCTCAAAGCAATGATTTAACCAGTTTATTGGCCGGCAATTATTTTGTTGATAAGACAACCATAAATCAATCTTGGTATAAAAAAGTTTGGCAAGCGCTGGCTGGTTTTGTTAAAAAAATATTGGGTTTTTCCGCTAACGCGGCCAATGATGAACCGGTCAAATGGTGCGCCGTGTCTGATTATGGTTATGTCAATTTATCCGTTTCAAATGAATATAAAACTTCAAAAATATATTTTAGTTTGAATAAATTGCTTAGCACCAGCACTTATTACGCGGTTGTGCTCAAAGACACGCTCAAAGACAATCGCGGGGTTGGACTAGGTAAAAATGACACTAAAGAATATTTTTGGAAATTTAAAACCGGTTCGGAAATTTGTAAACTGGATTCTGTGACAATTTCACCCAGCGCGTATTTTTTCAATGCTTATGGCGCCACTACCACTTTGTCGGTTGACGCTTTGAATGGGGATAGTTTTAAAGGCTACAAAAAAATTCAGCCCGTGGCCAATTATTATGACTGGCAATACAATTGGGATCCTTACAATGTTTATGTAAGTTTTGCCAAAGCCACCACAACATATGGAGAGGGCAATGTGATTAGCGCGCAAAATCAAAGCGGAGAGATTGATTTACGCGCTTCCGCTTATATTCTTAATGATGTTTTTTCCAATCCGCCCGCTTTGGGCGCTCAAGGCGATATTGGCAAATCGCATATTACCGTGTTTTTATGCGCCAACCCTTGGCCGCCAAAAGATTTAAATATCAAGGGCGTCAACCAGACTATTTTTCCATTTAAAGATGAACCAAACAATAATGATGGTTTTGATTTCGCTTCCAATACTTTTGATGGCAAAACTTTGCCCAAGTCGCCTGTTTACGGAGATGGATATTTTTATTTTAGTTCTTATTATTGCGCTGATTATGGCACTACCAGCCAGGTTGATGATTTACCGTATTTGCGTCCTTATGTTCAGCTGAATGATTCAAACAGTAAAGTGGAATTATTGTCCGCCACAGGCACGCTTAAACGTTGGCTGTTTAGCAATAAGAAAAACAATGATTTTATCGGCATGCAGATTTTTGCCAATCCCAATCATTATACGGTTGAAGAATGGTTCAATAAAACCGTCAGCACTTACAAAGCCTCCATGCAAAAAACAAAAGTAGGCATATATGACGCTTACAAAGATGCCAATAATATTTATATTGATGTTTTGGATTACAGCCCGACGGAAAAGAAGCTTTATACCAATATTTATTCTTTTAATATCAATGCCGACGCCACTACGGAAACAAAAAATGTCTACAATCAGCTTTTGGCCAATTTTAGTTTTAATACCAATTTGAGCAATTATGGCTATTGCGCCAGCGATGTGGAAAAAAATGTCGGCAGCAAAGCTTGTACAAGTGATTTAGATTGTCTGACCGGTCAAATTTGTTCAGCGCAGGTAAACAAGATCCAGCGCAATTATCAGCGTTTGTGGGATATAAACAAAATTCAAAAAGCGATTAGCGATGTAGGCGTGGCTCCGACTTTGGAGAGTGGCAGTTTGCTCAAAGGCCAATCAATCAGCACTTGGTCATCATGGACAGGCGCGCTTGGTTCGGCCTTAAAATTATCCGCTTCTTTGCCGGTTGATAGGATTAATAAATTGGCTCCAGCCGGGACTTGTTTGTATGACCAAACAAAATTCTGTCTTACTTCCAACGATTGTAGCAGTTTAGCCACTTCCACTTGCAGTTTGCATGATTCTACCACCGGCTGGAGCGCGGTAAAAAATCCAAATACCAATATTGAGCGTCTTAGTTTTGCTTGCAACACCACTTCGCTGGCTTATAGGTATATTTTTTCCAGTAGCACCGGTTATGTGATTAGAGGTCGGTTTGAAGATCCTTTTGGCAATAACAGTATTTTGTCGTTGGGTGATGGCATTGTCAAAGGCGCGTATATAACCAACTGGTATAGTGATTTTGTGGATAAATTTTTGGCTACTTCCACGGCTGATTTGAGCCGGCCGGCCGGCATCTGTGATTATGGCGAAGAGATTGCCAGTCAAGCCAATACCGGTTATTGCGGGGACAAGATAGTTAATAGTGTTCAAGGTGAAAAATGTGATCCGCCGGGTAAATCAAGTTTGAGTTTGGAAGACATCAAAACAAAATGCTCGGCTTCCACGCCTGTTTTACAATACAGCGTTTGCGCCAATGATTGTCAATCTTGGGTTGTGTCATCCACGCCTTGCAGCAGTTTTGCCAAATGCGGAAATGGCAAATTGGAATATGGCGAGCAGTGCGATTTTGGCAGTGGCAACGGCCAATATAATGTATTTTGTGATGAAAAATGTCAGGTTGACAATAAGCCGTCCAAAGGCTGGTGTGGCGACGGAATCAAGCAAGATTCTTTGTTGGAGTTTTGCGACTACAATAAATTGGGCGCGGAATTAGGCTATTATTTATATAATTTTAAAAAAGAGAATTCTTGTTCAGAAGACTGTAAAAATTACGGTCTGTATTGCGGTGATGGGGTCGTGCAAAGCAATTATGGCGAAAAATGCGAAGGCGCGTCCACTCAAGTTTGTTTTGATACCAATAGCGTAACCGGCACGCAAAAATGTTTGGCTGATTCTTGCGCTTGGGGCGCTTGCGTTACTACCACGCCGGCCACGGTTGTATCTTTGGCCGCGGGTTCATGCGGTAATTTTGAGATTGACGCGGGCGAGCAGTGTGACGCCGGCAAATTAAGCGCCGGCGGTAAAAATGGAGTGCCTTGCGCGCCATCTTACGGCCAGTCTTGCTCTTGGTGCACGGATGCTTGCGTGGTTCAGACGGTTGAACAAGCTGAATGGTGCGGCAATGGAAAAATTGAAGGACCGGAAAAATGCGAGACTGATCAATTTACCAATTTATACGCTTCAGCCACCACTTCTTTGGCTCAAGGCTCTTATTTTACTTACGGAAGCGGAATTACCAATTATTTGTTAAGCATGATTAATACTTCTTTGGGAACCAATTATACCAAAGATGAATTTGTTGATAAATTTGATTTAACGACTGAAAGCGATTTTCGCGCCGAGGACGGTTATGTTTCCAGCACTTTTTCCAGAGGATTTTTGCTAAAAACTTGCGCTGATTCTCCACTGACCGGTCTGACAGCCAATTCCGTTGTTAAAAAAGGCAAGCTAGCTTGCTCGTCTTGTCAAAAAATTGATACTAGTTTGTGCGTGGATTGCGGTATTGATGTTAAAAATGGCAGTCCTGTTATCGGGCAAATAGCCAATGTTTTGGAACCGAAATCCACCAATCCGCTTTTGGGCGGATCTGATGATGAAATCGTAAAGTATTTTTTCTATTTAAATTTTGGTTTGGATGTTTTAGGACAGCAAGGGACAATAGATCTTAAATTAGCCAACAAAGTAGTGGGTTGCCAGCGTTGGTTAAATGGTTCGTCTCCTGGTTTTTCTCTTTATACCGACTATAACGGCAAATGTATTATTCACTCTGAAACTGATTTGGCTTATATCAACAGCAGTCCGACTTGCTCGGCCACCACTACCGAACCATACTACAAGATGGTAATCAATGCTGATTCAGCCCGTTCTTTTGCTTTTCCGGTTTATTCCGACAAGGCTTTGTTAGCCCAGCCGTATTTGTATGACATGATTCTTTCACCGGTAATACCAAACACCATTCCCAATACCGGCAACTTGGTTAATCCAAATACTCTGTCTTATTTGAAACGGCCGTATGACGTGCGCGTGGTGGTTAGCTGGGTGAGCGGGCCGGAGTTTGTAGGCGGAGCGTTATTTACCCAAACTATAAAAGATTTTCAATATAACAGTTCTACTTATGAAGTTGCCTTGGTTGAAGGCAATGCTATTGGCGTGGCTTCAAGTTTAAATTATTATTCAAACAATCCGGTGCGAAAATATTGGTATCATGGTTATGGCAAGACGCAAAACAATACCAGATATGAAGCTTTCACCTTGGTTGGCAAGCCTGAATTTGACAGCACCTCACCTGAAACCGGCCGAAATACTTTTAATTTTTATGTTCGCGTGCCCACCAGCACCACCAAAGGGATTGACTCTTATACGGATTCCGGCCTTAAAGTTGAAGTCTATATTCCCAAAGCCGTAAATACTTCCGAATGGAATTATTATCGTCATTTTGATCGACCGGATAAAGTATATTATTTATCCTTAGCGCAAGCTTCGCCCAATTCCACGGCTCCTTATTGGCATGTGTTTAATTATCTGGGGGCAGAGGATAAAATAGGCGCGATCAACAATGGCTTGTATCCTCGTTTGGTTCCTTCGGCTATCAGTATTAGCGATATTATTGATGTCGGCACTTATAAAAACGGTAAAATTGTCAGCACTCCTGGCGCCATAGGTTTTTAATTATATGAGAAATAAATTAAAATTATTATTGATTATCATAGGCTTGATCGCGGTCGCGGGTTTAATATTTTTTGGCGTTAAAAAAATATTTTTTAAATCCGGCCAGACAACAGCGCCAACAAATCAAGCCGCAACCGCTGAAATTGAATTACAAAAAACCAAACAGGAAATTAATAATTTAATTCAAACAACTTTAAAAACAGACAGAGATTTGGATGGAATTTCCGATGCGGATGAAATTAAACACAAAACCAATCCTGACCTGGCGGACACGGACGGCGACGGTTTGCTTGATGGCGATGAAATAAATAAATTTAAAACTGATCCAAATGATTCTGATACTGACGGCGACGGCTATCTGGATGGCGAAGAAGTGCGCAACGGCTACAATCCCAAAGGATAAAATTTTTAAATATTAACAATAAAAATATGTTTGATGATGACAAACAACCAAATCCGGCCGGCTTGCCGGTAAATTTGCCGGTTGAAGAGCCAGAAGATATGTTTGCCGGCGTGGATAAACAAGATCAAGCCGCCAAAAGAGCCGATGATGCTTTGTCAGCCGGTTTGTTGATAAAAAAAGACCCAATCATCAAAACCATGCCTGATGATATGGGTTCGCAAAGCGCGGAGATGAATCAAGTATCAGCTTATAAAATGAAAGAGCCGATTTTGGGCAAAATTATTTTTATTGTTCTTTTGATTGTTTTGGCAGTAGCTTTGTTGTTGGGCGGATGGCTGGTTTATGCCAAATATTTTCAATCAAATGGCTCTGTTAATAGCAATAATTCTGTTTCTACCGGCGTTTCCAGTCCGACTGCCACTAGCGCGATTACGACCAATACCGCTCCGGTTGTTAGCGCGCCAGCCAGCACGCAAACCACAGCCACCACCAGTTCAGGCAATGATATCGCCAATCAAGTGAATAATGACAAAATACTTTTTGGCGAAAGCATTGACACTGACGGCGATGGGTTGGATGATATCAGGGAGAAACAATTAAAAACCGATATCAACAAAAAAGACACTGACGGCGATGGATTGAATGATTATGATGAAGTGATCATTTGGGGTTCTGATCCTTTGAAAACTGATACTGATGGCGATACTTATTTGGATGGACATGAGGTGCAAAACGGTTATAGTCCGACCGGTCCGGGCAAGATAGTTCCAATTAAAATTCCAACCAGCACGGCCTCTTCCACTTAAACAATAATTATGTTTTTTGCTAAAAAGAAAAAAAAATCAGTTGAAGAAAATGAACAAGATTTGCGGATTACAACCATACCGTCTGATTTTTATGCCGGCGCTGAACCAACTATCAAGTTTAAAAAAGTGGAAAAAACAGTTGATCTGAATAAAGAACAATTTTTAACCAAAAAAGAAGCAGTCATTCATCAACAAAAAACAGCCAAGGGCGGAGAAAAAAAATTGCATCCAGCAAATTTATTCACGAGCCGTAAATTTATTTTGTTAACCAGCTTAGGTTTGTTTGTTATTTTTGTGGCGGGCGCGTCCGCCTATTATTGGTATAGCGCTTCACGGCCGGCCACCGGTTCGGTTCCAACCGCGACCACCAATCAAACGAGCGCAGTCGGCTATACCACTGATTCAAGCGCGTCCACATCGTCAGTTTCGTCAGTTACGTCTACTTCCACCAGTTCAAATTCCAGCGATCAACTTTCCAAAGAAAATATAATCTTTCCTTCTCTGTTGCTTGGTTATGGATTAGATTATGACAATGACGGCCTATCAGACAAAGAAGAAACGCTGTTTGGCACGGAGTTAGCCATAAACGACACTGACAACGACGGTTATACGGACGGGCATGAAGTTTATTATCTCTATAATCCGGCGGGCAAAGAACCGAAAAAATTAATTAATTCCAGTTTTTTTAAGCAATATATCAATCCCACCTTTGGCTATAGTTTGTATTATCCAGCCAGTTGGGCGATTGGCAATATAGATAGTAATTATTCAGATATTCTTTTTACTGCTTTGAGCGGAGAAAGTGTGGAAGTCAAAGTTGTGTCCAGCGCCGGTCTTAATTTTGACAATTGGTTTTCCGCCAATGCGACCGGCGAGAAATATTCTTTGTTAAAAGATTTTACCAGCGTGTATAATCAAGCCGGCAAAATGCGCAACGATGAATTAGTATATTATTTTTTGGACGGCCAACAAGTTTATGTGATAGTTTATCATGCCACTAATGATAATTTGGTTAATTACCGAGCGATTATCGGCATGATAGCCAGAAGTTTTAAAAGCAAAGATAATAATTTTGTAAAATTATGGGCACAGGAAGATAGCTCCACCGGCCTTAGCGCCTCCAGCACAATGCCATCGGTTACCAGCACAATCACAGTCACGGCCACTACCACCAGCGCGACCGCAAGCGCGAGCGCTTCATCTACCGCGGCCACTTCCACGTCTTTATGATAAAAACAGAATTGTTTAAAACAGTTTCTTGTCCAATTAAAAACAGCGAAATTATTAAAATCGCCAAACAGACAGCCAAGCAAGAGCCGAAATTATCCGGCCGAGTGGAAATAAAAGTGATCGGGGAAGAAGAAATGAAAGAACTTAACCGTCAATATCGCCGGATTGATCAACCAACCGATGTGCTGTCTTTTGCATGGCAAGAGGATAAAATAATTCCAAGCGCTTTGCTGGGACAAATATACATATGTTATCCAGTGGTCTTGGCTCAAGCTCAAGACTCGCAGACCAGCGTCAACAAAGAATTTAGCTTGATTTTGATTCATGGCCTGCTCCATTTGGTTGGTTATGATCATTATGATAAAAAGACAAAAAATATCATGTTTACTTTACAAGAAAAAATACAACAATCATTATAGGGGATTATGAAATATTTAAAAGAATTACGCCAAAGTTTAAAAAACGCGCGCCAAGGTCTTGTTCACGTTTTTAAAACCCAGAGCAATTTTCGTTTTCAAGTTTATGCGACCGTAGTTTTGCTGGTTTTATCGTTTTTTTTATCTTTAAAAGCATGGGAATATATAGTTATTATTTTGTTGGCGGTTTGGGTAATGGTGATGGAAATAATCAATACGGTTATTGAAAAATTCAATGATCTGCTCAAGCCCCGTTTTAATCATTATTCCGGATTGGTAAAAGATATCATGGCGGGAGCGGTTTTGCTCACTGGCTTGGGCGCGGCCGTGGTTGGTTTGATAATTCTTTTACCGCATTTGGTGGCTTTGACAAAATGATGTATAATATAGAGCATTATGAAGAAAAAAAATCTAAATTTAATCAGCGGTCTTGATATCGGTTCCAATAGCGTGCGCATGGCTGTGGGCCAGTTGGCCTCCGATCAAAACGGATCTTTTGAATTGCAGATTCTGGGCGCGGCTGAATATGCTTCTGAAGGCGTTCATAAAGGCAAAATAAATAGCATAGAAGATGTGGTTTCTTCAGTGTCCGCTTGTTTAGAAAGAGCGGAAAGAATGGTGGGCGCGCCGATTGATCGGGTTTGGGTGGGTATGTCCGGCTTGCATATTATGCAACAAACCAGCAAAGGAGTAGTGGCGGTTTCTAAGGCTAACAGCGAAATCAGCGAAGAAGATGTCAGCCGCGCCATGGACGCGTCTCGTTCAATTGCCACGCCTTTAAATTATGAAGTCCTGCATGTTTTGCCCAAGAATTACGCGGTGGACGGACAGATGGCTATCAAGGATCCGGTTGGCATGACCGGCATTAGGCTGGAAGTGGACGCCAATATTATTTTGGGTTCTTCTTCTCAAATTAAAAATTTAACCAAGGCGGTTTATCGCACCGGTTTGGAAATAGATGACTTGGTATTATCGGTTTTGGCTTGTTGCGAATCAGTTTTGACCAAAAGACAAAAAGAACTGGGGGTAGTGTTGATTGACATAGGCGCTTCCACCACCAGCTTGGCGGTTTTTGAAGAAGGAGAGATGGCCCATGTCGCTTGTTTATCTTTAGGCTCGGAAAATATTACCAATGATTTGGCTATCGGGCTTAGAACTTCAGTGGATGTGGCGGAAAATGTCAAAAAAGAATTTGGCGATTGCCGGCCGAGCGCGGCTGATAGAAAAGATGAAATTGATTTATTCAATGCGGGCGCGTTTGAACATGAAATTGTCAAACAAAGATATGTTAATGAAATTATTCAGGCCAGAGTGGAAGAGATTTTATCTAAAGTTGACGAAGAATTAAACAAAATACAACGAGCCGGTCTTTTGCCCAGTGGCGCTGTGTTTTGCGGAGGCGGAGCCAAACTTCCCGGATTGGTGGAAAGCGCCAAAAATATTTTGCGTTTGCCGGCTTGTTTGGGCTATGCCTTGAGCACGCCTAGCGTGAGTGAAAAGGTAAATGATCTGTCTTTTCAAACCGCTGTCGGCTTGGTCAAATGGGGTGTTTCCATGGAAGACGGCGGTGTTTCAAAGAGGGGAGCTTCGCTTGTCAAAGGCTTGACTAGTGTTGGCGGTCAATTGCGCAAATGGGTCAACACTCTTATGCCATAAATAAGGCAAGTTATACACATTATAGAACAGACCCAACTTGACATAACAGACCACAGATTATAAAATATATGGCAGAAAGGATTCTGCCATATTTTAATTTTATTGAATACAAAATTTGTTCAATAGTTGTAAAAAATAAAAGCAGTTTTAAAATTAATTTTAAAGCCAATATTATGCCCCAAGTTAAACCCGAAATTGAGACCTTTGCCAAAATTAAAGTTATTGGCGTGGGCGGAGGCGGCGGTTCAGCTGTCAATCGGATGGTCAGCAGTAAAATCAAAGGGGTTGATTTTGTGGTGATGAATACTGACGTTCAGGCTTTGCATCATAATACCGCTCAAACCAAAGTGCATATTGGAAAAACCGTAACCCGCGGATTGGGCGCCGGCATGTATCCGGAAGTGGGTCGAAAAGCGGCTGAAGAATCGCTTAATGAAATTCGTGAAGTAATCAAGGGTTGCGATATGGTTTTTATCACTTGCGGATTGGGCGGAGGAACCGGCTCGGGCGCTGGCCCGATTGTGGCTAGCGTGGCGCGTGAATTGGGCGCGTTGACTGTGGCCGTGGTTACCAAGCCATTTGGATTTGAAGGACCGCAAAGATCAAAAATAGCTCAAAAAGCTTGGGAAGATTTGGCCAAAAATGTTGACGCTATTATTACCATTCCCAACGATCGCATTTTGCAGATGATAGACAAAAAAACCACTTTATTGGATTCTTTTAAAATCGTAGATGATGTCTTGGGCCAAGGTGTTTCCGGCATAGCCGAACTTATCACAATCCCAGGCATTATCAATGTTGATTTTGCTGATGTCAAAACCATTATGCAAAACGCTGGCTCGGCTCTGATGGGCATTGGCAACGCCAGCGGTGAAAACAGGGCGGTAGAAGCGGCCAAGTCCGCTATTTCCAGTCCCTTGTTGGAATTGTCAATTGACGGCGCCAGAGGCATTTTATTTACCATTACCGGCGGAAATGATATTACCATGGATGAGGTCAATGAAGCTGCCAAAGTTATCACCAGTTCGGCTTCAGCTGACGCCAAAATAATATTCGGTTCCAATATTGATGAGGGTCTTAAAGATTCAATAAAAATAACAGTGATTGCCACGGGTTTTGATGAAAGGCGAGCCATGTCTGATCTTAACGAAGAGATTGACACCCAAAGTTTTTTCTCAAATACCAACAAAATACCCGCCAGCAGTTTTATGCGCAAGGTTCAAAAAGAAGAAGAAGAGCAAGAAAAAAAATTTAAAGCTCTGTCTGAATTTGATGAACAAAAAAATGATTCAGACTCTGTCGTCCCAACCAAGCCGGCGCGTCGGTTTTCCGCCACTCCAGCCAAGCAAGATAAAGAAGAAGAGGATTTGGAGATTCCCGCTTTTATCAGAAAAAAAATGGGCATGTAAAATTAATTTATCCGCCCAAATTTAATTTTTCAAACAACATTTCCGTTAGGGAGTGTTGTTTTAAAATGCGCGATATGATAAAATAAATAATATATTGTTATTTTCGCCGTTATCTATCTTTTTTTATGCGTTGTCCGGTTTGCCAGCACAAAGATACCAGTGTTATTGATTCTCGTCCGGCTGAGGATGGTTTTTCCATTCGTCGTCGTCGCGAATGCTCAAAATGCAACTATCGTTTTTCAACCGTGGAAGAAATGGAATTGCTTGATTTGATTTTGGTCAAAAGAGACGGCCGGCGCGAGACTTATATGCGCGATAAAATGGAAAACGGCGTTAAGCGTTCTTTGATCAAACGGCCGTACACAAAAGAAATGTTCAATCGGTTGATTCATGCCATTGAGAGGGACATGCAAAAGAAAAAAAGTCGAGAAATTTCATCCAAAGATTTGGGTGAAATAATTATGAAAAGACTAAAGAGTTTTGATAAAATCGCCTATATTCGTTTTGCCAGCGTTTATCGAGATTTCAAGGATGTTAAAAGTTTTAGCCGTGAATTAAAAAAAATTAATCAAAACAAAGTAAAATAGCATCTATGTTTAGACATTCAAAAAAAACGGCCAAGGCTGACGCCAAAAACCAGTCTGACTCTAAAACAAAAAACGACCGGTTAAAAAAGGATAAGGATCCGATAGAAGCGAATGAAGAAGGGGACAACCGCGAGCCTTCGGTTCCATCCGGCCAGATATCCCAAGCCGACATTCAAGAACTTTTGGAAAAAAATTTAAAATGGTCGCAGATTATTTATGAACAAAATCGCAAAATTAATCGCAAATTGATTTGGGCGGCCGTGGCCGGTTGGATTAAATTATTTTTAATTATTACGCCTTTGGTTCTGGGTATTTTGTATTTATCTCCGTTTTTAAAACAAGCTTATAAACAATACGGCAATTTAGTTGGAATTATCGGCCAACAAGATATCGGCCAAGAAAAAAGTCAAAATACCAGCTTGCAAACTTTGATGGAAATTTTACACCTTTCGCCGGAACAAAAAAAGCAAGCGGAAAATTATTTGAAATAATAAGTTTAAATAAATTATGCCCAATCAGACTAAAATAGGCGCGACCATCGGACCGGCCTGCGCTGATGTCAAGACTTTGGTAAAAATGATTAAAGCCGGCTTGAATTTTGCTCGGCTCAATTTTTCGCACGGCAGTTATGAAAACATGCATGTTTTAATTAAAAATATTAGACAGGCGGAAAAAATAACCGGTCATCCGGTAGCTATCATGCAAGATTTGTCCGGACCGAAATTAAGAATCGGCGAATTGCCTGAAGCGGGCGTGAAGATTAAAATCGGACAGGAAATTGTTTTGGATACATCTTTAGCCAAGCTTAAGGGAGAAAACATACCGCTGGCTTATCCTGATTTACAGCTACATTTGGAGGCCGACCAAAGAGTCTTGATTGACGACGGTCGGATTGAGCTCAAAATCAAACAGATTACCGGCACGAAAATAATTTGCGCCGTAGTTGAAGGCAGTTTAATAAAAACACACAAAGGCCTTAATTTGCCTGATAGCCGTCTGGATTTGAGCGCTTTAACCGATAAAGATCTCTTGGATTTACATTTTGGCATTAGCGAGGGAGTAGACGTGGTAGCCATGTCTTTTGTGCGCAATGCCAAAGATATGATGGATTTACGTTGGAAGATAAAGGAGTTTGAGCGTGATTTGCTCAAAATTAGGGATTTCAATATTCAAATTATTGCTAAAATTGAACGCCATGAAGCAGTTAATAATTTTGAAGAAATTCTTGAAGCCAGTGACGGTATTATGGTAGCGCGCGGAGATCTGGGGTTGGAAGTGCCGGCCGCTCAAGTGCCTTTGGCGCAAAAGAAGATGATAGATTTGTGCAATCGTCGCGCCAAGCCGGTAATTGTGGCGACTCAACTGTTGGATTCTATGCGCGACAATCGCCGACCAACCAGAGCGGAAGTGAGTGATGTTTCCAACGCGGTTATTGATCACGCTGACGCGTTGCTTCTTACCAATGAAACCGCGGCCGGCAAGTATCCTGTTTTAACTGTTAAAACAATGGCGCAGATAATCAAAGAAACGGAAAAATCTTCTTACGATGACCTGCCCCTGTCTTTCGCGCGTAAAAAAGGTTTGAGAGTTCATACCGCTATTAGCGAATTGGCCAGAGTGTTGAGCGAAGAGATCGGCGCCAAATTAATTTTGGCCGCTTCTTTGTCCGGTGAAACCGGTCGGCTGATCAGTCATGTCAGACCGGAATTGCCCATACTGGTAGCCACGGCTGATGAGTCGGTGAGAAGACAACTTAACATATCTTGGGGCATCCGGCCTTTTTTCTTGGAACAATGCCATTCTATAGAAGAATTGATTGACCGATCCATTATGTATATTAAGAAAAATAAAATCGCCAAAAAAGGCGATCTAATGGTGTTGGTAGCCGGTCAGCCAGTCGGCACGGCCGGCAATGTTAATTTGGTTGAAGTGAGGGAAGTAGTTTAGAATTTTATATTTAAGCGACCGGCCGAAAATTATTGCTCGGCGGTTTAAGGTTGGTTTTGGGCGTGATCGGATTCAATTGATTGGCGCGCGCCAAGTTATTTTTGGCTTTGGCCATTTTATCCGCGCCAGAGAAAACCTGTCTGTCTTCTTTGACCAAATTATCAGCCGTGCTTTTGTATTGAGACAAGCTGTGTTTGGCGCTATGGCCAAATTTGTCGGTTTCATCGCCGTATTGTTCTCGGATGTTTTCTTGTGTTTTTGGATCAAAGGCAAAATGTTTTAGCAAACGATCTTTGAGCACTTTTTTGGCATAAATATCACTGGAAAGATCTTTGATATTTTTTGGATCTGCTTTATGCATTTCACTGGCTTTGTTTAATATTTTATTATAGAGCTGTTTTTGTTGAGCAACGCTTAAATAGCCTTTGGAGCGGATGGTTTTTTTAACAAAACCATCATTAAAAGCATGTTTGATTGGATCTTGATATTCTTTGAGCGGATGTAAGACGCTGGCGGAACTTCGGGTGGCATTGCTTAGTCCAGTGGCCAGATTGCCATAAGATGGTCCGGCGCCTTTTTTGACGGTAAAAGTAGAAAAATATTTTTTGCTGGGAAGACCTTGAACTTGGGGCATATGGTTTTGAAAAAAGTTTAGATTAGTTGAGATTGTGGGACGAAGTGGAAACGTATTTGGTAATGAACTTTGGATAGACAAATATGTGGATAGACAAACTTGACAAGCGATTGCAGTAATAGTATTATTACCTTGCAAGTGATAGTAGTGTCATTTGTTATCAACTGCAGGATCTCGCCCAAAAGGCGAGGTTCTTTGCTTTTATTTGGTTTTTAGAGTAATTCGCAGTATTTCATTTCTAAAGTCGGCAATATCAAAATAATGATTGCAGGCGGGCGGTAACTCTCTCGCAACATGACCGGATCTGGAAAAGACAATTGTTGTTTTGCTTTGTCCGCGTAAAAATTTTAGTAAATATTCAAAATCACAGTCGCCAGAAAATAATATAAAAGTGTCATAATCTTTTAGTGTGAAAGTCGCATCTACTGCAATTTCCACATCAAAATTGGCTTTGCGATGCGGTCGTTCTGGAGTGTGGTCAGTATATTCTTTTAATGATTTCGTTTTTAGTTTTAATCCAAGATGTTTGAGAAATGTTAAAAATCGGTTATGTGATTCTGATTCAAAATTAGCTGAATAAAAATTAATTTTTTTCAAATTTCCAATTTCTTTAAAAAAGCTTTCAAGTTTTTTGTAATCCACTCGCCTTGGCATGTACCCCTTTTTTCAGACAGTCTTTTAACCTTTGGATGAATTAATTTTAAATGATTTTAGACAGCCACGCAAGTGGCATTTTTTAATTCTTGCCTTTGCCTGAACTTGGCTGGTGGCATTC
>Ga0210057_1000219_pt1 | contig 100189 bp, 97 predicted proteins | sample CryGeyCG2114_010_2_FD_183968 | JGI IMG/M metagenome (GOLD analysis project Ga0210057, IMG submission 183968) | Groundwater microbial communities from aquifer - Crystal Geyser CG10_big_fil_rev_8/21/14_0.10 (SPAdes) (version 2) | ecosystem: Environmental > Aquatic > Deep subsurface > Groundwater ...
CTGAAACTCTCACCTGCCGAGTTTTCATTTCTCAGTCTTCATCTAAAAACAGTAAAAACATCAGATGAGGAAATCCTTTTTGATGATGCATTTGCTATTTATAGAGTTGAACTAAATAAGCAAGAATTTGAGAATATGAGATTAGGTCAAAATATCCAATGGATGGAAATAAAGACAATTAACCAACTCAATAATCGTTGGCCAGAAATAGATATTTGTATTTTGAGGAAAGATTACACGAACTATCTTGCCTATGAATTCGTTTCAGACTATATTCTATGAGATTAATGATTGGGTAGCCTTTTAACTAATGGTTTACTGAAGCTAATGATACCCATGTGGCTCATGAACTCTTTAAGTTGTATAATAATGTTGCGGGTGAGAAGTTCTCGTAAAATTATTTTTATCTGAGTGCCGATTGGTAGCTCAGGATGGTTTTCCAGATATTGTTTGATATAGTCATCCAGGCCAAAGTGGTTCGAGCACCGTATTGTTACCCGCTCCATATCGGACTAGTTTTACAACTTCTTCAAATTTAGCCTTGGAATCGATATTCAGCTTGACCAGAGGAAGCTAGTATATAAGAGCTAAAGTTATTTTTTCTTTAAGAAACCAATTAGTGGTTTAGAGAAAAATGTCAAAGATATTCCAATACTTAATGCGTGTCCAATAGTAGGTATTTTTGTATTGTGCGCTCCTTCTATAACAATTGTCTCTGGAGGTACAAGCTCATCGCCGAACATTGCCTTTGCGGTCATTATCTTTTTCCTATCTAAATCTGATAGTAGTTCTTGTTTGAACTCACAAAGTTTTACTGATTCTGCAAATGAAGGACTTGTTTTACTCTTAGATTTAAACGAACGGAAGCCAGCTTCTGGGCCTATTCTAAGTCTTCCACAAATATTGATTACTTTATGAACAACATCTTTTCTTTCGACAAAGGCATTAAGTGCGGCACAGCCGCCGGCACTAATGCAACAAGAGATACTATATCGCCATCCTGGGAGAACCTATCAATCATTTCTACTAACCTTTGAAGTTTTGGTTCGAAAGAATTTTCTTCATCATTCCAATGAACAGCGTGGATAATGGGCTCTAAACCCTGAAGTCTCCAATGTGCGATTGCTAGCTCAAGTGGTTTTATTCTATGGTCACCTAATCCCGGAATAATAATAACTTTATGCTTTCTTAACATCGCTCTTAAGTATATCAATTTGATATAAAGCATATTGGTTCAACAAACTCATAAGCTTTTGTTGGTTTTATGATCAAGTCGCGGGCAAAGCTCTCATGAAATAATTATTGACCGAATACTAGTTAGAAAATTTAAGTTTTTAAAAATCCAGCAGGAAACTTAATAAGAAACGGGATTTTCATGAGATAATATATAAAAAGTTTCTAGATTAAGTACTAAATTAAAAAAATTTCATGTTAGAAATAAAAAACGAATCTAACCAAGGACTTAGAATAGTTTTTGAGAGTATTGGCTATAGAGATCCTTTGGTTAGAACTGATCTGGCTAATGTAATTTTAAAAATTGAGGCAGCAAGTCTTATTGCTGGATCTGTGGTTGAAGATAGTGGTTCTAGTAAATACGTTTTAAATTTCCCTTGTTCTAATAATGGCTCTGATCCTGGCAGGATTAAGGAAATAGTTTTTCGCTCTCCAGAAGACTCTCGATCCTCGTTAGTTATTGATACTGAAAATGGAACAGATACTTTGCAAAGAGTAGACGCTGTTTTTACTCAAGTTGGGTGGGACGGTTGCCCCGCAATTCGTTTTTGCTCCCAAATAGCTGACAATAAGGTCCGCTATATTGATGTTGTTGTTAGGGAGGGCGGACCTGTATTTTCTAGAAGAGGAGTTTCTGAAGGGGATTTATTTATGGTCGCTAATGATCCTCCTCCCGGTAATTGTTAAACTTTTAATTATATTTTTGTTTACAATCTGATAAAATTAACCAATGACAGATTTTTCTAAAAAAGCGGTTGATCTTTCAAAAGAGTCGGCGTCTCAAGCAAGTTTCCTGCCGGAGCGCTTTTGGTAAAAGACAATCAGACTGCCATTACTGATACCACTAGTGTTTATCCCAATATACATCTTCATCCCGAGTCAAAGATAATTGATAAAATGATGGCGGAAACAAACGATCAGCTTAGTGATTATGTTTTATATACTTCTCTTGCTCCATGTTTGATGTGTATGGGCAAAATCTATTGGTCTGGAATAAAAGAGGTTCACTACGTTCTTTCTAGAAGTGATGTCGATGTTAGCTTTTCCTATGAAGGAACACACACCCTTGAAGAAATAGTCTCTAAACTTAACAGAAAAATTGAATTTATTCAGGATAAGGCTCATTTTGAAGAAGCGCTGGACATATATAAAAAATGGCAGGCGGCTCAGCCAAAGTAAGCTTATCTTCACTCTTTCCTATTTAAACAATATCCGCTTTAATTTTGCCTTTTGGGGGTACTGATAGTAAAGTATCCTACTCGTAGGTTAATAGTTGTTTTTGTATATCCCAAAAAAATGATTGAAATACCACCAGGAGAGATAAATTATCAACAAAGAATTTCAGAAATGATTACTAAGAAAACTGGTTTCCACAGTGATGTTTCTGACCAGATTGCCAGAGGCCTTTTGCCTATTCTCTGGCCGCAAGAGAGGTTGCCGCGTGTTTGCGCTCAGGGGGAGGGAATATCGATTGATTTTTCTCTAGGTGATTTTCATTCTGACGCGGTTAGATCAATTTTTTTGGGGTCGGAAAAGGACGAGCCTTTTGTTTCTGTAGCTTGCGGCCCTAGTAGAAATGAAATTACCCTTTCAAATCTAGCGGGTTGCGCCGTTCTTGATAGTGGCCAAGAATTTGGAGCTGTTTTTATGAGTGAGAATGGAGAAGGGATGAGAATATATGCTAAGGGAAGTAAATTGGTCCGCGCAGAACGTATCGAACTTGATAAACAAGAAGCTGTGTTATAAGTTTTATGGTCGAACAATCCCAAAATCCAGCAGAGCAGGAGATAATTAACGCTTTTGAAAGCCTTGGATATCCTCCTCACCTTGTCGGTCTCCTAACCAGTGCGGTTATAAAGCTTTCCAGTGGACTAGATTCTAGTTTTAGACCATCTTCTCTGATAAGCGATGGTCGTTTAGTTTATACTTTGTCCTTTGAACCTAATTCCGAGACCCGTCAAGAGGCGGTGACAGCGATTAATTTTTTCGAGCCGAGTTCCAATGGTTGGGGCTTCGAAGTTGTAACTGCTGGAGAAACACATAGTCTCACAAGAGTTGATGCTGTGTTGGCAAGACCCCAAGAAGAGTCATTTGCGGTCGATTTCTGTTGTGATATAAGGTTTGGGACCAGCGTTTTGGAAGTGGCAAGAAATGATGAGGGAGTAATTTTTAATGGGATAATTTCCGCGCTTGGCAACTTGAAAGTTAGACCCTTACCACATAATTAACTATTAATCCTCATTTTTCAGTAAATCGTATATAATAACTGTGTGCCAGTGTAGCTCAGTTGGTAGAGCATCTCATTCGTAACGAGAAGGTTGTGGGTTCGACTCCCACCGCTGGCTCAGATTTGCTTTTAGGTTGGATTTTTTATAAACTACCCTAGCATACATGAATAGAAAGCCAGCCAAAAGAAGCTTTGTGGTTAGACGTGAAACGATTAGTGACGAGAAAAAAACCAGGAATAGAGCAATATTTTTAGGATTTATTACTTTACTTTTAATAATAATCCTTGCTTTGTGGGGAGTTCCCTTTTTGGTTAGATTTGCCTCATTTTTGGGAGATATCAAAACTGAGAATGAACCGGTCGTTGCCAATGACACTATTCCTCCCCTGCCGCCCCAATTTTCTTTTGTTCCTGAAGCTACTAACAGCTCGAGCTTAGTAATCAGTGGTTTTGCTGAACAGGGGGCCGACATAGAGGTTTATTTCAATGACGAGCTTTTAGCAGAAACAAAGGCCGATGAAAATGGTGAGTTCCAGATTGAAAAAATTAGCCTTAATAGTGGTACAAACAGCCTTTTTGCTTTAGCTACTGATGAAGCGGGCAACCTTAGTGATAAGTCAAAATTGCTTGAAGTAACCTATGATAACGAACCGCCAACCCTAGACATTCAATATCCGGAGGATGGTTTGACCGTTTATGATCAGCAGTTAGAAATAAGAGGAATTACCGATCTTGAAGCAAAAGTGACAATCAATGGCTATTTGGTAATGACAGAAAGCGAAGGGGCTTTTTCTCACTTTATTGATCTTTCCGAAGGAGATAATCAGATTGCGATTACCTCTGAGGATATTGCCGGAAACAAAACGGAGAAAACCCTAACAGTAAATTATCATCCCTAGTTTTTTTCTTCCAGAGCAACAATAGTCCACCACCAGATCATAATCCAGCTATAAAAAAGCGAGTTGTTAAAAACAGAATGAACGAGCAACGCTCCGGTTGATGCTAAAAGCAAAGGGCTAGCTTTATTCCTTGAAACAATGCTATAGATATAGAAAAGATAGGCAGATAATCCCAGTACTCCTGTAGTTGCTAGTACGAAAAGAAGCGAGCTGTCAGCCCCAGAAGCAGAATGTGATGCTGGAGATGTGTTTCCATCTATTAGTCTTTCTTGGGCGGTTTTGTAATTATTGAAACCAACTCCCAATATTGGTGAATCGGCACTAATCTTAAGACTGTTTTGCCAGTTTTCAATTCTTGCATAAATGGTGTCTTTCCTTTCCAGTTGAGTACTAACGGTAGATTTTCTAGGAAGCAGCCAAACAGTTGCGACAAGCAACATGATAGCCATTAAAAAGTATTTCAATTTTTTTAATTTTAAACTATAAATTAGACCGGCCGTTGAAAAAGCAAGAAAGCTACTTCTAGAATACGTCAGTGCCATAGCCACGTAGGTCTCGGCAAGCAACAACAGACTCTTGGATTTTAAAAATTTTCCACGAAAAAGCTCATAGAGGTAGATGAAAAATAAAAGATAGATCATTCCTGAAAAGCCTGAGTCAAGCCAGCCTCCGGTCAGGCGAAAGTAGTGCGGATCCCAACCAAAGTATTTTAGAAACCTCAAATCAGGATATAGAAAATACTGAGTAAAACCAATAAACACCGAAATTGTAATTGAGTAGATTATCGATTTTTTCAAAAATTTTACCCACTCTTTTTGATTAAGAAGACTGGAAAGGCAGATGTAAAAGAGAAAATATACTATCCATCGGATTAGGTATAACAACCCCAACAAGCTGTCTTGGGCACCCCAACGGAAGATATTTATCAAAAAAGAAGTGGTAGCAATCAATACAAATGGAAAAATATTTTTTGCGGTTTTGGTTAAATGGATATCTTTGTGATATCCCAAGGCAAAAATAATAGTAAACAGGAAGATAATAAAGTCATGAAGATATATACCAACCCCCACCGTTCCAATGGGCAATCGCTCTAATTGTCCTAGAGGAAAAACCAAGAAAAGGGCAAGGAGAAGAAATTTTAAGGATGTGTTTTTTGCCATAATTTTGCTCGTACTAGAAAAGAGTGAAAAGACATAGAAAGAGCAAGTACAATTCCTGCAGTTCCGTCTTTGTACCCTTGTCTAAAAAGATAATTCTGAATAAATTTGCCCAAAGGAAAAGCAATAATTTCAAAAAGATTAGTGGTGATGCCTTTGTTTTTCAACTCCTCTGCTCTTATGTCTGTATAGTGATTGATCTTTCTATATAAAGATACAAGATTCTTATGAGGATAATGCAGGATCGGGTTTTTTAATTGTCTAGTCTCCCCTTTTACCTGCCACGTTTCGTGAACTTTGCCTTGCCAAGAACCGGAATTTTTTCTGGCTAAACGCAGTAATCTGACATTAGCAGTTTCGCCGTGACTCAACCAGCGGTTTAAAAAGAAATCTTTTCTAAAGAAATAAAAACCTGAGACACAATCAGGAACAATTTTAAGACGTCGCACAATCTCTCTAGAAAGAGGGGTTGGAATTTTTTCATCGGCATCTAAAAATAAAACCCAATCACACTTTGCTTTTTTAAGTCCGAAATTTCTCTGAGAAGAAAAATCATTATTAAATTTTCTTTTAAACACTCTCGCTCCCCTACTCTTTGCAACTCTTGCAGTGTCGTCTTTAGAGTAATCATCAATAATGATAATTTCAGTAACCCAGGCAATGCTATTTAAGCAAGAAACAAGAGTTTTTGATGCGTTCTTGGCTATAATTACGACGGATATTTTCATTTTCTTTTGATATGTTTATATAACGAAATTAACCTATCATCTAAATCGAAAATTATGCTTAACAATGATCCCGTTATATTGAAGTGTGTTTTGACAAATGTTCGTTTTGACTCATCCCACGCACGCTCATTAATTTTATGAATGAATAATTTACTGCTACCTCCCTCAAAGTGTTCGCCGAGAATCCTTGGTATATAAATTGGATTGTAGCCCAGCGATCTGACCCTCATAAAGAAGTCTAGGTCTTCAAGGTATAGAAAATACCTCTCGTCAAACTTTCCAATTTTAAAGAACTCTTTTTTCCCCAACGCAAGTAAACAGCCAGATAGCGACTTTACTTGCGCAATTTTTTTTGAATTCATGGCAGAATCATCCCAAAAGTTGCTTTTATTGGTGTTGTTTTTGTCTAATACTTTTCTAAGCGAGGTAAATTCAATTAATATTGTTCTTAAAGAAGGAATATTTGAGACAGTTCTTTTTGTTTTCAGATTATTCATTCCAACAATTTTTCCTCCAACAATATTATTTTTATTTCGGATGTGTTTCCATATTTCTTCTAGAGCATCTCTTGACAGATATAGGTCGGGGTTTAAAAAGAGAATATATTTACTGTTTGCTATTTCAGCTCCTTGATTAGCCGCTTTAGCGAATCCAGAATTGTCCTTGTTCTGTTTATAGATTATGCTTGTGTTTCCTCGTGGAACTTTACGGACTATATGATTTGGAGGCTTTGGAGAATTATTGTCGATGATTATGATTTCTTTTGCTAAAACCGTGCTGTTAATAATGGATAAAAGGCACTTTTTAATAAACTTATTACTTCTGTAAGTAACTATGATTATGCTTAATGGAATTATTTTTCTTGACAAATTGTTTATTATATACATATATTGTTTATAGATGGGCGTAAAGAGAACTGTATCGTTTCTTGTTTTTTTCTTCTTCTTGCTTTTATTTTACACCAATTACTTAGCTGTTTCGGTTTTGGCAAAAGATGTTTTGTTGTCGGATGATTTTGAAGGGTCACTTGACAAATGGAATGTTATTTCTGGTGAATGGTCACAACAGATAGAGGCTGGCGGAAATAAGGTTTACAGAACTGAATCGCTATCAAAAGAAATATGGAATCTTACTATTCCGAAAGATGAAAGTCTTTATGATTTAGGAGATTATTCAATAACTGTAGAAGTAATGAGTGGAAATGGCGTGGATCAATTGATACTTTTTAGATTATCAGAGTTTCTCAATTCCTTCTATTCTGTTGATCTTAGGGCTTATGGATGGACTGATTCGGATAATGTAAGAGTTGGAAAAACGGTAGAAGGCAATTTGATCTGGGATGATGAACTGGGGCCTTCCCAAATTGGTTGTCATATTGAAAACAATGAATGGTATGGCATTAAGATTAACGTTAAAGAGCGAGATATTGACCTGAGAATCAAATGCCCCGATGAAGACAACTATAGGCAGATATATTCAAGAACGGACGATGCTAGCTATTTATCAAACGGAACAATTGGACTAGCGTCTTGGAGTGGACATTGGAATTCCGATACGACTAAGTATTTTGATAACCTAGAGATGTCTCCCAATAGCGAAATTTCTAAAAAACATCCAATAATCGTTCTCCCTGGTCTTGGCGCTTCTTGGAACACAGAAGCAATTCTATTAGGCGAAACTAGCAATCAATCTGAATGGTCCATGACTCCATTTGTAAAAGAATACGAAAACTTAACAAAAACTTTAGAAAATGCGGGCTATATAAAAGGAGACGATTTGTTTGTTTTTAATTACGATTGGCGCCAACCCGTTGATGATATTTCTTCCGAACTAGGAGTGTTTATTGATAATAATTTAAATTCTGAAGACGAGCTTGTGCTTGTAGGACATAGCCTTGGCGGATTAGTTGCTAGGGATTATTGGCAGGATAATAATGAGAAGGTTGATAAGGTGGTCACATTGGGATCACCGCATCAAGGAGTTGTTATGGCCTATGAGGCTTTGGCCGGCGGAAAGATTGATGAAAAATTTGGCTGGGGATCTGTCGCTGCTAATATGCTAACCTTGCTTAGAGCTCCTAAATATATAACAATTGCAGAGACCTTAAGAAGTGAGATTGCTTCTCTTTATGACCTGTCCCCCACTTTTGATTTTTTGTACAAAGGCAGAAGACTAATTCCTTCCTCTAGTCTATTTTATAAAAACGATTGGCTGGGCAGTCTTAACAGTTTAATGCCAGACTCCGATGTTATTCATTATATTAGTGGCGATACTGGGGAAAACGTCACTGGTCAGGTATTAGTAAAGAGCCAGACTGCTATCGATAAAATGTTAGGGCTTTGGCCTGATGGGGTTCCCTATCGTTACAAAAACGGTCCTGGCGATGAAACGGTTCTTCTTAAAAGTAGTTTTTTGGGTAGTGATCCAGAGAATGTTTTTGGAGTTTCCCACAGAGAACTTCCGTCTGATCCGGAGGTAATCGCAAGTGTATTGGAGACGCTGGGGATTGAATCTCCTGCCTATTCAGAAGAAGACATTTTCCCGATAGATAATAGTCTGATTTTTTTAGTCGCTTCTCCTGTAAATATGACGGTCGCCGGTCCGGGAGGGCCATATCTTGCTGACGGACAAGGCATAATTGCAATCGCTAACCCTGAAAAAGGTGAATATCGGGCAACTTTGAACAAAACTGGAGAAGGCAGGTATCACCTGATAGTCGGGCGTCTTTTTGGGAATAGTAAATGGAATTATTACGAGGGGGTTGCTAGTTCTGAGGGGTCGGAATATATTTTCAGCATTGACCCAGACAATAACAAGGATAACCCGTTGGTAGAAAACGAGAGCGATCGGCTAAGAGCGGTACTGGAAGAAATTAGAAGTTTAAAAGTAAGTTACTTCTCTCCTTTTCTTATAGCTTGCGAGTCCGATATTATTAGTGCTTCCAACAGCTTTGACTCCGGAGATTATCTGCAAACAACTGAATTTGTAAAAAGCTCAATTAATAATCTTTTTAATTTTAGAAAATCGGCAGAAAACATTGAGCCCATCAATGAAAGTTGGAGATCCGTTTCAATCTTAGCCGATGTATATTCTTCTCTACTTGAAAAGTCTCTAGGCACAACAAAAAATGAAGCAAGCGCGCAATATAAAAAAGCAGCTAAGAAGTATTCCCTTTCCTGGCGCAAAATTAGATTACTTGATAGGAGAAGCAGTCTGGATAGCCATCTGTTAATTGAATATAGGCAGGGAGAAGACCTTCTTGAGTTGTCGAAACAATATCTGCGATCAGGTAGCTATTCAACAGCTTTTTCCTATAGTTATTGCTCAGAACAAAATTTTAGATAGTTGCCTCAATTATCTTTATAGTTGACCATCAGTATTTCGAATATTTCTTTGTCAGATACTTTCTCGAAGACGCTAATGTTCTTATCGTTTAACAGGTATGTCCTGTATCTCTCGTTTTCGATGAGGTGGTTTTCTGGACACGAGAAGTGCTTTTTATCGCAAAACCCTAATGGCGTGCCACTATCTTCTACTCTGCTTTGATGATAGTAAAGATAAAACATTGGGAAGGTGATCATGTTCGAATCATGGAAATTATAGATAGAAACATTATCATTAATTTGAGCGTCTAATTCTTTTTTTATCAATAAAATATCCTTTGCCTGACTGGAGTGGTTTTTAATAAACTGATAGTTTGAAATTGAGCTGATGATGATTAGTGAAGCTGTTAAACCGATACCGACAGCTTTGTTTATTTTATAGAAGTTAATTAGTATCCAGGAGACTATTAAGATAATATACCCATGGCTGGCAACCAGATATTCTTTTGATCTTGGACCTTTGTAATAGCGCATCAATATGATTTGGATTACAAATGACAAACCAATAATTAACCAAAATAGATTTTGCTTTTTCTTCTTTCTCCATACCCAAAAAATGGCAATTATTCCCAGCATTAACCAGACATAGCCTAAACGATCTATCCCAGAAATTACATTGCCAAATTGTTGTGGCCAAAAATCCCTAAGTTCTGTTAACCATCTAAGGGGAACATAAAATTTCTTAACTCCTACCGTATAGTATTGATAAACACTTTTGATCCAAATGCCATTTCTCGCAATGTCAAATATTATTAGCGGTAAAAATGAAACAATTATTCCCAAGCCAAAAGATAAGGCCGTTTTGACTCTTTTTATAAAGGGGTCCTTATTAACTAAAACAATTAGAAGGGGGATTGCAAAAAGTCCTACTGCTTGGAAATGGAAAGTAACTGATAAACCAACAAAGAATCCGGTCGTGCTGGCCCAGGTAAACTTGTTGTTCTCTTTCAAGTATTTTGCAGTTGCTAAGAAAACTAAAGAAGAACTAAAGCCAACAATGGCAGTATTCAGCATATCGGAAGAAATTAATACCGGCGCTGACGCGACGGCAGAAACTAGCCCGATAATAATCATACCTGGTCGCCCGGCAACGATTTTCCCAACTCGGGAATAAATAACGACACTAAAAACAGAAAGTAAACTGAAACCAATCCAGGGACCAGTGACAACAGGAATTATTCTTTGGATAAACATTATTATCCAAAAGTACCATGGTCCGAAATTAAATGGTCCTGCCGAAGAAGGAGAGCCAACCAGGGGAAGAAGTATATTTCTATTTGCGTAGGCCGAAATTATACAATCTCTTGCTTGATCTTGATTTAATATCCACCGATCGTAAAAGCCAAAAAATCTCCAGAACAAGGCAAATAGTACGATAATTATCCACCAGCCATTTCTAGTTATTAGTTTTTTCATTATGTGCTGGTGGTCGCACCAGGACTTGAACCTGGGACCTTTCGAATGTGAATCGAATGCTCTAGCCAGCTGAGCTATGCGACCTGGCTTACTTGCATAATTATAACAAAGGTTTTAAACTGGAACCATTATGATTAAGCGCATTCTTAATTTTATTTTAGATTCTATCCAGGCCTTGGTTTTGGCTCTTTCCGTTTTTGTTCTTCTCTACCTTTTTGTTGCTCAACCCAATCAGGTAAATGGTCAGTCAATGATGCCGAACTTTGAAGATAAGGCATTTTTATTAACTGACAAGATTAGCTATAAAACAAAAGAGCCTGTTCGTGGGGATGTAGTTGTTTTTAAAGCCCCTGCCTCAGAGGAGTGCTCAGAAGACGAGTGTGAGTATATTAAAAGGGTTATTGGACTTCCCGGTGAGACGATCACAGTTCAGAATGATTTTGTTTATATAAACGGGGCTCTTCTTGAGGAGGACTATCTGCCTTCAAGTTTTGTTACCCGTCCGGGTAGTTTTCTTTCCTCGGGAAAACCAGTGAACATTCCTGTTGGTGAGTATGTTTTGTTGGGAGATAATCGTTCTCATTCCCGTGATTCGCGAGAGTTTGGGCTTATCCCTGAATCAGATATTGTCGGCAAAGCGTTTTGGGTTTATTGGCCGCCAGATTTATTCAGCAAAGTGCCAAAGGTGGCCTACTAGTCCTCAAGTTTTTCTAAAAGTTCAGCGATAAAGTGATTCGTTTCTTTGGGAGTGCCGTCTACAGAAATCTTTATGCTTGTTCTCATTTTTGACTGAGTTATTTCTACCCCAACATCTTCTGCTGGCATTGAGTTTGCGATCCTTTTACCAATCTGGTCGAGCTCCGACCTTGCCAGCTGAATACTTGCCAGTGATTCTTTTCCATCGCTGGCACTGAGCTTTTTAGCATTCTTTTTAATTCTTCTGGCGATCTCCTCTGCCCTTCTTACAGAGGCTTGTTCTTTAAGAACCATCTTATACGCCTCAACCATATATCTGGTGTCTCCTATCCCTCCTAGGGCTCTAGCGTGGCCTTCAGATATCAGTCCAGACAGCAGCCCGTCCTTTAAAGCGTCAGGAAGAGAGAGTAGTTTCATGGTGTTGACAACATAGGGAACGCTTTTGCCAATTTTCTCTGCTATTTCAGCAACAGGAATACCAAACTCCTCTTTCATTCTCTGAAATGCCCTGGCTCGGTCAAGTGCGCTTAGTCCCTCTCTTTGAACATCATCAACAAGGGTCATTTCCATCATTTCTTTCGGCCCAACAGACTTGATAATTGCAGGAACCGTATCTAGACCTAAAATCATTGCCGCCTTCCATCTTCTTTCTCCGGAGATAATCTGATAACCGGCGGGAGTTTTGGCAACAACTAATGGTTCAAGAATACCGCGCTGTTTGATCGACATAACAAGGTCGTTAATTGATTTCGGAGTAATCTCCCCTCTTACTTGAACAGGATTAGGTTGGAGCAGGTTAGGATTTAATTTGACAATTTCCTCGTTAGCCATTAATTAAAGAACACAAACGGTGGGTTTGCCAGATTTCTTGGTGAACCTGACAATTCCGTTTCTGGTCGCAAAGACGGTATAGTCACTGCCATATTTTGTGCCTTTCCCTGAGGTATATTTGCTTCCCACCTGTCTAATAATTATCTGACCTACTTTAACTGGCTGACCGCCGTATACTTTTACCCCTAGTCTTTTACCGGCTCTAGCGGGTTTTTGTTTAGCTTTTCCAGCCGCTGCTTTTTTTGACATATTATTTTGTTATCTGCTCAACTTTAACTTTAGTGTGCTTCGCGGTAAATCCTTTTACTTTTCGGTATCTGGATTTTGCTTTATAGCGAGCAACACGAATCTTCTTTCCCTTTTCCTCTCCTAAAACAGAAAGCTCAACCTTTGCACCTTTTACCAAAGGATTGCCAATTATCGCTTTTTCATCTTCTCCAATGATAAGCAACACCTCTTCGATAGAGATTTTATCACCCTTTTTATTTTCTAGCTTAGAAACTAAAAATTCCTGGCCTTTCTCGACTAGATACTGGTGTCCTTTCAGTTTCACGACTGCTTTCATACTGATAGATTATATCAAAAAGGTTGAAATATACAACCTAGGATCAGTCCGGTATTTTAAGCTTGGGATTTTGATATCAAACCTAGGCCTATCATGGTACTTAGGAGAGATGATCCGCCAGAAGAAAAAAGCGGCAGAGCAAGCCCAGTTATTGGCAAAATCCCTAGGTTCATACCGATGTTTATTGTTAATTGAATCCAAAGGTAAAAGCCAATTCCCAGTATAATTAAATAGTGATAATCATTGTCAGTCGCCGCTAAAATTCGGTAAATGTGCCAAAAGATCAAAAAGTAAAGAGAGACAACGACTATAATTCCGGCGAAGCCAAAGCTTTCTGCCAGAGTGGCAAAGATAAAATCAGTATGTCTTTCCGGAAGAAAAGCCAGCCTGGTCTGGCCTCCTTGTCCAAGTCCGTTGCCGAAAAACGATCCTGAACCGACAGTAATTTTTACCTGAATGGCATTGTATCCTTTACCTAAAGGATCTTTTTCCGGGTGAAGGAAATAACTAACCCGCTCTTTCTGATAATCAGCAATAAGGAAATTCCAGCCCAAAAAGGTTGCCAATAGACCGACTCCGGAAAGAAAAATCAGCCAGCTCTTTTTTACTTTAGAGAAAATAAGAATCAAACCTCCGGTAGCAAGAAGTTGTAGGGCACTTCCTAAATCAGGCTGAGCAAGAACAAGTAAGGCGGGGAAAACAATCATTGCAACTACTATTACAAAGCTTTTTAATCTAGCTAAATCGATTTTGCTAACAATAGAGGCGAGGGAAATGACGTATAGTGGCTTTATAAATTCAGATGGCTGGATTGATAGTTCTTTAATAAAAATCCAGCGGCTTGAACCCCTGATTACCTGACCAAAAATAAGCGGGAGGACAAGAAAGAAAACTATTCCGGCAAATATCGGCAAGGAAAAATTTTCCAAATCATCAAGCCTGAACTTTGGCTGAACAAGTAAAAAATAGCTAATCCACGATATCAGCCAAAATACTAATTGTTTGGTAAAATACTGACTGTCTATGCTCCATAAAAGCAGCAGGCTGATAATACTCAGAAGCATGCAGGGAATAACAAGAGGGAGGTTTTTGGATAGAGCTGCTGTTCCCTTGCCGAGCATAGAACTAATTATCCTTTCTTAGGAATGAGGGAATGTCTAAATTGCTGTCAATTTCTATTCCTTGCGGCAGTTTCTCATCACCAATAAGTTCTTCCTTTCTTCTTTCAAGTTGTTGGGACTCTTCATCGGTATCAGAGCTTGGCTCAGTTACTGTCGGATAGGCTGGTTTTTTGTGCTTGCCTTTGCCGATAGTGGCTGCACTAAATATTGGCTTTTTAGGTTTAATCAGACCGCTTAGGGCCTGATGGTTATCATCAAATCCAGTGGCAATAAGGGTAATCTTGACCTGGTCTTTGAGTTTTTCGTCAATGGTGACTCCGAAGATAATATTGGCATCTCCGCCAACACTTTGGGCAATAATCTTTGAGGTCTCCTCGACCTCGTTCATGGTTATCTCCGGACCACTAGTGATGTTAAATAAAACTCCTCTTGCTCCCTCAATAGTGGTGTCTAATAGTGGCGACGATGTAGCCTGTGTTATCGCGGTTTTCGCGCGGTTTTCTCCCGAACCGATACCAACACCCATAAGGGCGGTGCCAGCATCCTTCATAATTGACCTTATATCGGCAAAATCAAGGTTAATTAGACCAGGGGTAACGATAAGATCGGCAATTCCGGCAACTGCGTCGCTCAAAACAGAGTCGGCCATTTTGAAGGCATCAACCATGGCAATTTTCTTATCAATACTATCCATGAGCTTCTGATTGGGGACAACAATGAGGGTATCAACATCTTGTTTAAGTTTCTCAATCGCATCCTCGGCGACAACCATTCGTTTGGTTCCTTCAAACAAGAATGGCTTGGTAACCACGGCAACAGTGAGTATTCCCAGCTCCTCCTTGGCAATTTTAGCAATTACCGGCGCGGCGCCAGTGCCGGTTCCTCCGCCCAGTCCAGCGGTGATAAACACCATATCGGAACCCTCCATCACCTGTTTGATCTTTTCCCTTGATTCTTCTGCGGCCTGAAGGCCGATTTTCGGGTTTCCTCCCGAACCGAGCCCCCGGGTAAGCTTATCGCCAATTTGGACCTTTATCTTTGCTTGTGAAACTAGCAAGGCCTGGGTGTCGGTATTGATGCTTATGAAATCGACTCCGCGAATTTGACTGTCTCCAGTCATAAAGTTAACCGCATTACCGCCTGCCCCGCCGACACCAACGACTTTTATTTTTGCCACTTGAGCCGGTAAAGGTTTTACAAGTCCCATTTTATGGCAGTAAAGGTTTAACTGTTTTAATTAATTTTTGAAATAGTCCCCCAACCTTGATTCCTTTCATTTTGTTGCCGAGGTCAGAAAACATTGACTGGTCGTTGCCCTCATGACTTGATTTTACCGCATAATCAATCAATCCCAAACTGGAAGCGTAAGCGGGAGTCATGATTTCGTCTACTAGGCCGTTTATTTCTCTTGACTGGCCCACTCTTACCGGTAAGCCAAGCACTCGCTGGCAGGCTTGTTTGACACCAATCACTTCAGCTCCACCACCGGTTAGTACTACTCCGGCTGGGGTTGCTCCTCCCAAACCACTTTCCTTGACTTCTTCCTTGATCAAGTTAAAAATCTCATCAAGTCTGGGTTTGATAATTCCATCTACAGTAGAGATTCTAGAAATTTTTGTTTTCTCCTCAGAAAAGATTCCTGCCTTTTTGAGATTAATATTATCATCGTCACTATCAGCCTTTTCTTCATCCTTGGCTTTTTTGCTACTCAAATAAAGTTTAAGTTTATCGGCGTTTTCAAGTGACAGTCTAAGTCCAATCGCCAAGTCATTGGTGACGTTTTTTGCCCCAACAGGAATAACCTTCACAAAACACGGATAACTTTCAGTGTATATAGTAACACTGGTTACTGTGCCACCGATATCAATCAGGATAACGCCGAGTTCTTTTTCAGTTTCAGTAAGAACCGATTCTGCAGCAGCAAAACCAGAATAAACAAGAGAATCAATACTAATGCCGATTTCATTTATGCAGCGGCTAAGGTTTTTTATTGCCGGCATGGAAGCAATGACAATGTGGGATTCTACCTCAAGTCTTACTCCGGTCATTCCAACAGGATCAAGTATTCCTTCCTGGCCATCCACCTTAAACTCCCGGGGAATTACGTGAATAATTTCTAAATTTGAAGGTAGTGATATTGCTCTGGCAGCCTCGATAACTCTAGAAACATCGTCCTCGACAATCTCTCCATTGGGGTTAGAGACGGCAACTACCCCCTCGGAGTTGAGTGATGATATATGGGGAGCAGTTATCGAAACAATGGCTGAGTTTATTGAATAGCCAGCCATTCTCTCTGCTCCTTCAACAGATTTAGTTATGCTCTCGGTCGCTTCTACAATATCTTTTACCTCGCCCCTCTTTATCTTGTTGGCTTCACTGGTAGAAACACCAATAACATTTATCTGATCCTCCTCTGGAAAATGTTGAGCAATAATCGTCGTTATCTTGGTACTGCCGATATCGATAACGGAAATTATTTTAGAACGTGACATGTGGTTTATTTGTTCTTAAGTCAATAACTTTTGGATAGCCATTTTCTTGCTGATTATCTATTTTAGACTTATTTAGGATTAGTTGTAAAGTAATAACCTTTTGAACAACATCTTCTTTACTGGGAAAGATTACTTTTATATTTGGCGAAATGGTTACCTCAATGTCCGAAGAATCATTGGTAAGCTTCGGGCCGGAAACAATTTTAAGATTATACTCGGAAAGCCTGGTTTTCAAAAGCAAAACATTTTGGCTTTCTATAGTAAGAGGGTTGGGCAAGACAGGGGTGTTTTTATTGGTGAGGTTGGAAAAATAGAAATAAATAATAAGCCCTGTTAGCAGTAAAGATACAGTAAAAATTACTGGCAAGAAGCTTTTAGTTTTTCGAGTTTTTCTCATCGATTATTTTTTCAATTTCGGCAACCAGCTGCTTCCTGCCGTTTTTTATATTTTCTTTTTTAATATTCAATCCCCCATCAATTTTTTTAGCCAGCTGGTCTATTGATTTGAGAAGTTGTCCAGAATCAATTTTGTATTGATCCAAGCAAACACCCAAACCGATTTCTGACAGAAACTGGCAGTTTTTAAACTGTTCGTTTCCTGAGCTCCAAGGAATAGGAATTACAACCGCCGGTTTTTTTATTGTCGCTAGCTCAAAGACAATATTAGCTCCCCCTCGGGAAACAACAATTTTGGCGTTGTTTAGCAGCCAACCTTGTTCTTTAAAGGGAAGGGTTTCTAAAGGGTGGTAGTTTGTCATTTTAATTTTCCGGTATTTTTCATATTCCAGACTGCCGGTTTGGTGAACAACAATGTATCTTTTGGTTAAGTTTTCCAAGCTTTCTTTTACTAGTCCGTTAATAAAAGACGATCCGGTTTTTCCTCCGGTTATATAAATAACTGGTGTTTTTGTTTTTTCGGCCTTGCTTTCTAACCAGGCGAGGCTGCCTGGGTCGGTTTTGTTTTTGACCAGGTTTAATATTAAGTTGCCAGTATAAACAGCCTTTTTTGCAGGAAGGCTTCTAAGAGTGCTAGGAAAAGAGACGGCAATTATTTTTGAGAAAAACAAGTTTATTTTATTGGCAAGACCGATTGATGACGTCTGTTCGTGGGAAACAACCGGTATGGCCAAAAGCCAACTGGCGATTACCACCGGGGTGGAAACATATCCGCCAAAAGACACGGTTATTGTTGGTTGTCGGGTCGCTAGTATTAGCAAAGATTGTAGAAATCCGATGGGAATTTTTAAAAGACTTGGAATGGTGGAGACGGTGAATTTTCTTTGCAGTCTTCCACTGATAATTGATATAAATTTAAGATCGCTTCTTTTGGATAGTTGGTTGTACTCAAAAGAGGCGGCGCCGCTGCCCTCAAAACTGTGTTTACTCCCTAGGTAGATTATCTGCCATTGAGGGTGAGTTTTCTGGATCTCTTCTACTAGGGCGATGCCGGTGGAGTGACCTCCTGTGATGGCGATCACCGGGTTTTTATTACTTTTCATTTGTTTGCTTATTAATATTTAACACAATTCCCATAGCAATCATAATTGAAACCAAGGATGAGCCTCCATAGGAGATAAAAGGAAATGTTACTCCGGTTAATGGTAGCAGGACTGCTACCGCCGACAGGTTAATTAGGCCTTGTAGTCCGATCCAACATCCTATTGATCCGGCAAGTATTTTCCCCAACTCATCATCGGTTGCAATAGCCACTTTAATAATAGTGGCAACGAGAAGAGAAAAAACAATCAGAAATACCGTGATTCCTGCCAGTCCAAACTCTTCGGCAACCACGGCGATTATTGAGTCGGTAGTAACCTGAGGTAAATAGAGATACTTTTGTCTTGATTTACCCATTCCTACTCCCCAAACGCCTCCAGAGCCGAGGGTTAGAGTGAGCTGATGAGCATGATAAGACTTACCCAATGGATCATAAAAAGGGTTTAGCAGTCCAGATACCCGCTCTCTTCGGTATGGCGAAGTGGCAATAAAAAAAACTCCCAAAGCTAAAAATATCAGCGAGGGAACAATAATTTTTTTAATTCCTTCCCCAGAGAAAAAATAAACAATAAGACCTAAAGCGACCATGATTGCTGCAGTGGCAAAATCTGGTTGGATTAGAGTTAGGCCAACCGGAGGGACCAGAATTAAAAAAAGCTGACCGATATTAACAGTTTTTTTTGAAAGCAAAGACGAAAGATAAATAAGCAGAAATATTTTAGCTATTTCGGAGGGTTGAAAACGAGTAAATCCCAGATTAATCCATCTTTGTGCTCCGTAAACTGTTACTCCAACGCCAGGAATTAGAACGGCGACAAGCAGTATTATTGAGATAATGTATAGATAGAAAGAAAATTTACTGAGCAGTTTGTAATCAAAGGCTGAGGAACCAATCATTGCTATCGTACCTATAAAAACCCAAAAAAGATGATGCTTGATAAAATAAAGTCTGTCTCCAAAGCTTCTTTCTGCTTCTAAAAGAGAGACATCTCCAATCATAAGAATGCCAAAAAGGATAAATAGAAAAATCAAGATTAATAATCTAGTTCTTTTGTTCACTGGCAAGTTTTAATAGTGTTAAATTTCTTAATTTCTTAATTTCGGGCAGCAGATTGTTATCCTGGTCAACCAATAGTTGTCGACTAATTATTTTAAACATTTCGTCTCCTTTTTGAACAATACTACCGCCGGGCCTGCATACTAAAAGAGGATCATTCTGAGGGGCTAGGTTTTTGTCAATAACTTTTCCCTCAGAGTTGGAGTGGCCCGAGGGGATACTGGTGACGATTCTTAAAGGTTTTTCTTGGTTGTTTCTTTGAATTATTTCTGATCCGGAAATATTTGGTTGATAGTCAATGTTTTTTTGCCTAGTAAACGAGGCAAATGTGTCTAGGTGATGCCATAAAAGTGGCTCAACACCTGACTGTTCCTCAAGTTGAGTGTAAAAAACAAATGAGGCGGTTAGTCTAGGGTTGCACTCAAGTAGAAAGATTTTTTTATCCTTAGTAATTAAAAAATCAGCGCCGAAAAATCCCTTGTATCCTTCTTTATAAATAAGTGAACCCAACCTGTTGGTAATTTTTTTAATTTCTTTTTCATCTTCGCTTCTAATCTTTGCCGGCCATTGTCTTCCTGTGGTAGAGAGAGGATTATTGCTAAGATCTTTAATTCCTGAGATTTGTTTTCCCGCAGGACTAACCAGAATTCGACCGTTTTTTAAAACACAGCCGTTGTTAATAAATGTCTCTCCTTCTAAAAATGGAGAGACTTTTACTTTTTGTCCACCGAATCTTTCGAGCTTTTTAAGATCCTTTTCTGATTCAATAATGAAACTACTTTTCCCCGCCCACCCTCTTTTAAACTGAATTATAAAAGGGAGCGGCTCTTTACTTAAGAGATTGGTATCAAGCGGACTGATTTTTGCCGGGATAAGAGGAAGCTTGTTTTTAGTTGCCCATGTATAAAAACTGAGCTTGTTTTCTAAAGACTCGGCTAATTTAGGATTATTCCCTACCGCTAGCCAGTGATATTTTTTACATATAAAACTGATTTTTGCCGACGGCTTGAAAAAAACAATAACAGGCTTTTGACTGCCCGCCTGTTCATTGATATATTTGACCGTTTCTTTTCGAGCGAGTAGGTGGCCGGTATTTCGAGGAACCCTTCTGATATCAGTTTTTTCCTCAAGACAAAATATCTTTGCTCCACCCTCTTTCAAATTTTTATAAATAGAGTCTTTTTCCAGACAGATTATGTGATAATCGATTTTCTTTTTTTTGCAGATTTGCAGTAAGCCTAGGCCTTGATAGGCATTAAGTCCCACCCAGAAAACTGGTCCTTGTTTATCTCTACTGGTTGCCATTTTGATACCATCTGCCGGTAAGTAAAATAAGCTTTTGGTCGGAACTACTAATCAGTCCTTTTTTGGTTGCTTTCCATGCTCCGGCAAGAGCCAAAGCTCCTTCATTGGATGTCTCGATGCCGTTCTTTTTTAAATAAGCCTGAGCCTCAATAATTTTGTTGTTTTGTATTACTAAACCTGTTCCTCGACTTTTTTTAATCTGTTTGATTATTTCCTCTTTTTTGGGGATTATCTTTGCTACTAAGGCATCGGCAATCGTCTTTTTTTCCGGCCGGTAGTCTTTGTCAAAAAAGGAGGACAAAGGACAGTGATTGGCTGGCTGGATTGCAAAAGAAGCAATGCCCAGGCCTTCAATCTCCCTGCTGATTCCTAAAAGGGTGGTCCCGCTACTGACGGGTAGGAAAATTGCTTTTAACTTTTTGAGTTTTAATTCTTCAAGCTGCTTTTTAATTTCTTTTCCCAGGTCAGCAAATCCTTTAACCGCCCATGGATCAAGTGACTGGCGCATGTTGTAGGCATTATTTTGTTTACAGAATCTAAAACAGTCGCGAATTGGCTTGAGGGAGACAACAAGCCTGCAATTTAACTTTTCCAGTTTTTGTAGTTTTCCTTTGTTTATTTTGGGAGAAATAAATATGTTGGCAGTCATATTTGTATTTTGTGTCCAGTAGGCCAGGCTTATTGCCGCGTTTCCTGAAGAACTGATGGCAACCTCTTTATGGCCTAACCTTCTGGCGTTTTCTAGCTGTCTGATAACCGCCCTGTCTTTTACCGATCCGCTAGGGTTTTGATCTTCTCTTTTGAAGCTGTAGTTTTCCAGCTTTAAAATTGAAGTTGCTGGCAGTATTTGAATTTTTTTCACGTTAAGATTATTATAACAACAATACTAGTTTGTAAGAAAGGCTAAAAAATGAATGTGAAAATAATTTGCCCAGATTGTAAAAGTGAGATAATTACTGATCAAGCAGTCGAGGTTGGTGATATCTTAGAATGTCGAAACTGTGCTACCGAGGTAGAGGTTTTAGATCTAAACCCCATAAGAGTAGAAATAATTGAAGAAGAAAAGTAGATGTGTTTATCGTGATTAAAGCAAAGAAAGCCAAAGTCCTAAAACGGCACAGATGATTCCAGCTAGCCAGGCCCTCATGACGATCTTGGGTTCCTCCCAGCCCTTGTTTTGCAGCCAAAGGTGAAAAGGGGCAATCGCAAACAGTTTTTTACCTCTAAACTTTTTCGACATAATTTGAGAAAAACTGGTAATTAGTTCAACTATAAAAGGGGCTCCGATTATCAAGAAGGCGACTATTTTCCCAGTAAGTAAACCAATCACTGCCATAGCCGCTCCGAATGCAAGAGCACCAACATCTCCTAGCATAATTCGTGCCGGATAGGTGTTGAAGTATAAGAATGCTAGAACTGCTCCAATCCAAAGAGAAATTAGTATTGATAGCAGTGAATCCAGTTGGTTAAAGGAAATAATCCAGAAAGCAAACAAAAAGATCATTAATAAGCCGGAAGACAGTCCGTCCAAACCATCTGTTATATTGAAGGCGTTGGCATAGGCAACAACAATGAAGGCGGCCAGGGGAACATATGCCCAACCCAACCTCACTAGTCCGTAAAAAGGAACGTTTATAAAATCTATCCCCAGGTTGACATATAAAAGCAGGCCGATAATTGTTCCTAAAATAATTTGAAGAACAAACTTGTGTCTCATTCTTAAGCCAAAAAACCCGGTCTTTTTGACATTAAAAAATTTCATTAGGTCATCGTATAGGCCTAGAAGACCAAAAGAAATTAAGGTAAAAAAGATAACATTCAGCTCTTCGTTTATAGGATATGAGGTAGAGATGTAAAAGCCATAAAGCTTCAGGCCGGGAATGAGAGAGAGATAAAAAATAACCAAAGTAATTAGAATAAGTATTCCTCCACCGACCGGAGTGCCTGCTTTTTTTCGGTGCATCCGGTCGAATATCTTAGCCCTTTTTTCTAAAAAGTCCTTGGTAATCTGATGTCGGCGATAGAATTTTATTTTATAAAGAAGGTTGATAAAAGGGACAATTAGAGCGCTGTTTACCGCGAAAGAAAACAGAAGCAGGCTTAAATATAAAAGCATCGTATTTAAATATACCAAAAAGAGTCTTAAATATCTAAAAAATTAGCCCAAGTAGCCATTTTTAAGAAATCTACATGACGGGCACAAGTTGTAAAACGGACAGCTGACCGTATTGCAGCCAACCTTCTCCCCTTTGGCAATAAGAATGATTCTTTCCATGTGTTTAAGAAGCGATCCTTTAAGATAAATGATATCTCCTTTTTTTGGCTTAATATTGTTTATCAGAAAATCTGCCGCCCCAAAGACATTTTCGGCCGAAAAAACAATCGCTTTTTTTGGCTTTATCATTTTGCCGGCAAGTTTCATTAGCGGACCAACAGTGACAATATAGTCAAAATTAAGACTGTTTATCAGCCTGCCGATTTTTTCATGTTCTAATTTTTTGTATTTTCCCAGCTCCCCCATTTCGCCAAGAATGGCAATTTTTCTTTTTCCTTTTAGTAAAGAAACTGTTTCTAAACCAACCTTAGTAGAGGCAGGGTTGGCTCTAAGGCTGTCGTTTATTAAAATACTTTGATCTGGCCCTTTTTCCAGACTCATTCTGCCCCTGAGCGGCTTTATTGATTTTACCAGCCCAACCAACTTGGTGGGCGGGATTTTCTCAATAATACCAACTGCTGCCGTGGCCATTATTGCTTGGACAAACTGGCTACCAATAAACCTGCCTGAAAGTTTTAATGTTTGTTTTTGGCTGTTTAAAGCAAAACTTGTGCCTTTTTTGCTGATTTTTATTTTGCCAGCGTGCACTTCTGAACAATTATTTTTCATGCTGTAGTATATTGTTTTTTTACCATGGCGCTTCGCAATTCTGGCGACAAATTTATTGTCCATATTGGCAATCAACCATTTGTTTTTTCCTAGCCTGTCAACAACCTTTTCTTTTTCCTTGATTATTCCTTGCAATGATCCTAAAAGGTCTTTGTCGGAGTGGACTGGAGTAATTCCGGTAAAAACAACCAGGTCGGGAGTAAAGAGATTGAGGTGAAAGTCCATTTCGTTTTTGTGATCAACCCCCACTTCAATAACCAGATATTTATGCTTTTTTCTTAGCCGCAGAATTGTTAGAGGAATGTTATAGATGGTATCCAGATTAATGTCGCTAACGACAGTTGGGGAAATTTTAGACAAAAGTTGATATATCGCCTGGCTGGTGGTAGTTTTTCCGTAGCTACCAACAACGGCAATAACTTTAACCTGTCGGTTTAGTTTTAGCCAGCATTTGGCAACCTGCCTTAAAAAAAGATGATAAACTGCTTTTAACCTGGTAGTTTTATAGTATCGGAGATTGTTTTTTGCCATTCTTGTTTTCTCTAATTCTTTTTATGCTTCCTCCCAGATTGGTTAACCGGACATCTAAATTTTCGTAGCCTCTTTCAATCTTTTCTGCTCCTGAAATTATTGAATCTCCTTCAGCAATTAGGGCTGCCAAAGTGAGAGTGGCCCCAGCCCTGATATCATTAACCTCGGCATTGATTCCCTTTAAAGATATCGGCCCGAGGATATTTGCTCCGTGAAAATACTCTGGTTTATCGGTGTCGAGATTAAAATTGTAGTAGTGGTTCGGATCAGTTACCTCAGGATTGAAAAACTTTACCTTTGCTCCCATTTTTATCAGATAGTCAACGAATTGAAATCGACTGGGATAAACCCTTTCAATAATTGTGCTTTTTCCTCTTGCTTGGGTCATTAAAGTGAACCACAAGGACTGCCAGTCGGTCATAAATCCTGGATGGGGAGTTGTTTCTATGGTTGTTGCTTTAAGTCTGTCTTTATACTTTACCTCCATTTCGTTGACTCCAATCTTAATTTCGGCACCGATCTCCAGTAATTTATCGGTAAACGCAGTCAAATCCTTAGGTCGAATATTGAATATTGAGATATGTCCCTTTGTTCCTAGGGCGGCGCAGGCAAAAGTAACCGCCTCGTTTCTATCGGGAATAACTTGATGTTCAGCCGCCTTGAATTTCGATACCCCGTTAATTACAATTGTTCTTGGTCCAGCTCTTTTTATTTTTGCGCCAATTTTATTTAAAAACTCGATAAGATCATCAATCTCTGGCTCCTGGGCGGCGTTTTCTAAAACCGTTTCTCCATGAGCATATGAGGCGGCCATAATCAGAGTTTCGGTTCCTGTATGAGTGTTTTTTGAGAACCGATACCGACAACCTTCGAGTCTCTTTTTGGCCTCAAAAATTATCCATTCTCCTTCAGACTTGATCGTTACCCCCATCTTTTCCAGGCCCTCAAAATGCCTATCTAGTGGCCTGGCACCGATTTTGTCGCCTCCTGGCCAGGGTACCCTTGCTTTTCTGAAACGATATATAAGAGAAGGTACAAACATAGTTGAAGCTCTGGATTCTTTGCCGATCCCGTATGGAATTTCCCAGCTTTTTAAGCTGCTTGGATCTATCTCGATAGTATGGCTACCGATATAGCTTATCCTGCCGCCCAAATTCTTAGTTACCGATTCAGATATTTTTGTTTCGGCAGCCTTGGTAATATTGCTAAGTTTGCTTTTGCCATCTGCCATTAGGCTGGCGATAAGCAGTTTGAACCCCGCATTTTTTGCTCCTCTAACGATTACCTCACCCTTGAGCGGTTTTCCTCCGCTGATATGAAATTTAATCATTTTCCCTCTTTTTTAGCATGTTAATTGTTTGCTTTTGAATGTTTCTATAGTCCCCTGAAGACATAAAAATAACTACATCGCCGGATTTTGCCTTTTTAGAAAGAAACTCAGTAACTTTCTCATTAATTGGCATATATATTGCTTTTGCTGCTTTAGAATTTACCACCTTCACAATACTACTTCCTGTTACTCGATTATCTTTGTCAATATCGCTTCTGAAAATGACTTTGGTAATTAAAACGGCTTTTGCATTCCCAAAGGCATTTTTAAGATCAACCAATCCCTGTTTTTCCTGAAGGCCGCTGTAGTGAGGATAAAAAACCACCCAAAGATTGCCCTCAAATTGGTTTTTGGCCGCGCTCAAGGCCGCTCTTATTCTCGGCTCGGTTTGGGAAAGATCGGAGATGATTGTTACTCCATTAAAATTACCGACAACTTCCATTCTTTTTTTAATGCCTAAGAATTGTTTTACTCCATTTTTTATAGATCTTTCAGACAAGCCGCAAAGCACAGCCATCGAACATGCGGCAACAATATTTTCGATATTGTACTGTCCAAAAAGACTGGTTTCAATCTTCATTGGTTTTTTTATTTTTCTTCCACAAAGAGAGAAAGTCTGTTTTCCTCCGCTAGGTTTTAATTTTTCTGCCCAGAAATCAACGGTAGTACTTTTTTTGACTCCGTACCAGTAGATCATTCCTTTGTAGTTTTTTAATACCTGGTCTAGGTTTTTTCCTTTTCGGGAAGCGAGAATAAAGCCGTCTTTTGGTACTTTTGCGACTAGTTTCTGGAAAGTTTTGATATAGTCTTTTTCGCTTTTGAAAACATCCTGATGCTCCCATCTGGCGGCAGTCAGAATGAGAAATTTTGGGTGATAATATAAAAACTTGGAGTGAGGATTAAACCCCAAAGTTGGGTACTCATCGCCCTCAACAACCGACCAATCACCGTTCTCAATTCTCAAGGGAGCGATTTTTTTTATCGGTACCCCCCCGATCATATAACTTAGCTTAAAAGTGGTATTGAAGATAGATACTGCTAGGGCAGTAGTAGTGGTTTTGCCGTATGCTCCTGCAACTACAATTGAGTTTTTTTTAACAACGAATCTTTCTATCGCCTGAGCCTGAGAGATGGTTTCAATGCCGGTAGAAAGTGATTTCCTAACTTCTGGGTTTTTCGGGTCTAATCTTAAGGCGCTGCCAGCAATAATAACCAGATCAACACTTTTGTCAATGTTTTTCTCACTGTAGCCAGCGGACCAGGAAACGTCGTTTTTTATAAGAAAATCTGTAAGAGGAGGAAAAGTTTTTTCCTGATCAGAACCAGTAACCTGCCAGCCTTGTTTTTTTAAAGCAACTGCTAGAGGAGCACTAAGCTGACCAACGATACCAACAATGTGAACTTTTTTCTTTTTCATGGCTTAAGCCTCAAGCCTTTTTTATTAAGGATGATTTCTAAATCATCTTGGCAAAACTGACCCAAGTATTCTTTCTCTTTTAGGGTATAGCTGTGTTTTTTGTCTCTTTGAGTGAGAAACTTCAATTCATCAATACTGTTAGTCCATTCAAAGCCATTGAAAAATTCAAATCCCGAAATGCTTCTTTTGTACATTCCATAACAGGTTCCCATGTAGGCAAAGTCAAGTTCTTTTTGGTGCGCATTTTGGCTGGCTTCAAGAAGCAGTCTTGTGCCCAGTCCGGTACTGTGATAGGAGGGGTCGTAAAATACACTTGCAGTATGGAGAATGGTTTTGCTTTCATAAAGGATCTGATAACAGATGATCTTTCCGCTCGCTTCATCTTTCCAGAGATATAGCTTGTTAAAAAAATGATTTTTAAAAAGGACTTTCAGGCTACTGGTAGATATTTTCCAACCAGCTTGTCTTGCCCAGAGCTTACAGCTTCTTTGTACTTCTGGAGTGTAGTTAAATTCTGAAAGAGAAATGACTTCTGGCCTGAACTGATCAGTCTTTTTAAGCACTCTTTTATTTTCAGAAGAAAGAGAAAAATATTTAATGTTTGATCGGCAACTTCTGGAAAGATAAAAAAGATTTTTTCTGTTTCTAAACGGCAAGAATCCTAGTTGATACACTTTGGTTAAATCGTCTTCAGGATCGGTTGTCAGTAAAACCTGGTATGGAAAAAAATAGTTTTCATAATTATGGTTTGCTTCGGAAAATATTATTCTCATTTTTTTTCTTTTAGGGCTATTTTAACAGCGTTGTGTTCTGACCAAGGGTATTCGGTAGTGCCGAAACACATTGATCTTTCGTGCCCTTTGCCGCACATTACCACGATATCATGAGGTCTGGCTAAATTCCTAATAGCAAAGTTAATTGCATCCTGTCGGTTAATAATAGAAAAATAGCCTTTTTTAATTTCCTTTTTTTTGACTAAAAGGCTTTTGGCAATTCCAAGTTTTTTCATATTCGAAAAGCGACAGCCGCTACCGATTTGATTAATAATTGTTTTAGGATCTTCAGTTCGTGGGTCCTCGGAAGTCAGCACAGCAAAATCAGCCAGTTTACCAGCAATTTTACCCATGTCCTCTCTTTTGTTAAAATCTCTTAATCCGGCCGCTCCGAAAACAACGATTAGTCTTTGTCCCTTTTTAACAAATTCTCTCAAGAGTCCCAAAGTGTTTTTTAGTGCATTCGGAGTGTGAGCAAAATCAACAACTATCTTTAATCTTTTTCTGTTATTAATAAATTCCAACCTGCCCAAAATTGACCCGATTTGTTTCATTGCTTTTTCAATAATCTTGTAGTCGACATCGAAAAACCGTGCTACCGCAATTGCGGCCAGTTGGTTAGAAACATTAAATTTTCCAATGAGGGGCGAGGTTAGAGAAATGAGCTTATTCTTGTTCTTTAGATTAAATTTTGTTTTATCAATTTCAGTAACTATTCCGGCCGCCTTAAAATCTGCTTCCTGCTTAAGGCTGTAAGTAAAGATTTTCTTGCTGCCGATAATACCTTTCAGCTTATCGAATGACCGATCGTCTTTATTTAATACGACAACTTTGGAGTTTTTAAGAAGTATTGATTTGGATAAAAGAAGATTATCCCAACTTTTGTGATAATCCAGATGTTCGTTGGTGACATTGGTTATCACTCCCACTTCAAAATGTATTCCCCAAAACCTATTTTGGTCAAGTCCGTGAGAAGTTGTTTCTAGAACAACATATTCTACTTTTTGATCGACCATTTTCTTAAGTAGTTTTTGCAGTTTCCAGGAAGACGGAGAAGTTATGTGCAGGCCGGTGGATATTTCCTCATCTCCGATTTTTGCCGATATAGTCGAAACAAAAGCAGTTTTGAAGCCGGCCTCTTTTAATAAACTATAAATGATTCTTGTTGTAGTAGTTTTTCCGTCTGTTCCGGTGACACCGATAATTTTTAGTTTTCGACTGGGCCAGAAGTTTATAAGGTTGGCAAAAAAAGCCACCGGAAGGTGCTTAAATGTGTTTATGGTTTTTTGGGAAAAGAGCTTCCTTAGCAAATGAATCATATTGCTTTTATTGTAAACGTTATTATATCAGATATTGCCATTTCTCGGCTTTACTGTGGGGCAGTTCCCCAAAGATATAGCAACTTGCTGGCGACATCAAACCACAAAGGGGCGGCTGTTTCCGACCCCCACTGTGAGCTGGTTGGTTCAACAAGAGAAACAAGCATGGTAAATTTGGGATTATCAGCGGGGGCAAAGCCTATAAACGAGGCAATTGTTTTTTCTTCGTCATAGTTTCCTTTTATAGCAATCTGGGCTGTACCGGTTTTGCCGGCAACAGTATAATTTTTCAACTTGGTCCATTTTGCTTCTCCGTCGTCTACCGCCTTTATCAACATTTCCTTTACTTGGTTAGTGGTTTCTTGAGATAGCACTCTTTTGCCGTTAGTGTGCTGATACTGCCAGGTAATGTTGTTGCTGTTGTCCTGGCTTACTTTTTCTACTACTCTAGGAGGAATAATTACTCCTTTATTAGCCAGAGCATTAAAGGCGGTTACCATTTGAATTGGCGTAACGGCAACGCCTTGGCCAAAGGTGGAGGCGGCAATGTCAATGGGAGACCAGTCTTTTTTAGTTCTTAGAGGGAAATTTGCTTCCCCCTCAAGGTCAATGTTTGTTTTGCGGTCAAAGCCATATTTTTCTAAGTATTTTATGATGTTTTCCAGCCCCAAATTATTGCCAATCCAAACCATACCGACGTTGTCCGAGTATTTTAATATTTCTCCGACTGTGGCCTCGGGATGATAGTTTTTGTCCCAGGTTTCTATTTTATACTCACCTATTTCTACAGGACCATTACAAATGTTGCATTTATCCTTATCGTCAATTACTTTTTCCTCAAGAGCGGCAGCCGCAACCAGCGGCTTAATAATCGATCCTGGCTCGAATGTTTCTGATATTACCGGGTTTGGGAAAAGCTTTGCCTCATAGTCAGAATATTTTTTGGGATCATACTTCGGATAGACGGCTGAAGCGAGTAGTCCTCCGGTTTCTGGTTCTAATACTACCACCCAGCCCATTTTTGCCCCGTATTTTCTTATCCCCTCTTCCAGTTCTTGTTCAGCGATAAACTGAGCGGCTCTATCAAGAAAAAGGTGAATATTTCTTCCTGATCTTGATTCCATATCAGAGCTGTTTTTTTCTAAAAACGAAAGTTTTGCCAGTATTCCCCCATTTTCTGATTCAACCCCTCCCCAACCTTTTAGCTGCCGATCGTAAAACCCTTCCAGTCCGAAGTATCCTGTTTGTTGACCCATTTTATCCTGGCCGAGAAACCCGAGTAAATGAGCCGCCATGGAACCCTCTGGATAATAGCGGTCGTCCTTTTCTTCGAATTCAAGTCCCGTTACTCCCAGTTCTTGAATAGTCTTTTTCTGCTCCTCACTGATATTTTTGTCCAAGCAAACCCACTTTATTCCTCGATCATTTGTTAGCAGTCCTTTCAGGTTTTGTTCTGTTTGTTTCAGCACGTCTTTTTCTTCGTCATCGCTCCTGCCTGCGGCCACAATAGGGGCTAGTTTTTCTGAGAGTCTCGAAAGGTCGGTGTTGATTTCCGGAAGCCAGCCGTAAAAAAGATAATTTTTTTCGTTAAGAACAATAGGAAACTCGTCGGAAGTGTATATCCTACCTCTATCCGGAAGCACCTCTTTTACCTGAACTGTTTGGCTGATTGCTTGGGCGGCTAGCTTATCACCGTTGACCACCTGCCAGTAAAAAAATCTGATCCAAACCAATCCAATCCAGAGTAAAAAGGAGCCGAATGATATATAGGCTCTTTTGTTAAACATGGGTAGTTAATTATTATTTTGCAGAGCAAACTGTTGATTCAGCGACAAAATAACAATGTTACCTATCGGGGCCAGTTCCATGCCCAGCGATCTTTCCTCAATTGCAGAAAGCGAGGCTTGGCGAGCGATGGTTTTCTCCATTCTTTTTTCCTCATCGGCTAGTTTTTCAATCTGCGCTTTTTTCTCAGCCACAGAGAAGCTTTGGTCAACCAGCAAAGAATGAGAAAATACCCAGATAAGTATCTGGCTAATAAGAAGAACCGCCGTTAGGGTTTTGGTCGTTTTATTCATGTTTTTTCTACCACCCTCAACAGAGCACTTCTTGCTGAAGGGTTTATATCAACTTCTTTTTTGCTTGGCCGAACGGCCTTTCTGGTTAAAATTTTAATTTTTCCTAAATTTGCTAGTTTTTTAAAATATAGTTTTACTATTCTGTCTTCTCCGGAATGAAAGCTAATCACAGCCAGCCTTCCTCCAGTTTCCAGGAGATTAACTGCCCCCATTAATCCGGAAACGAGGTTGTCAAATTCACTATTAACAGCAATTCTTAAGGCTAAAAAGACTTTAGTGGCCGGATTAACCTTTCCTGATTGACCGATAACTTCTTTAACTGTTTTTTCTAGCTTCTTGGCCGAGCGGATTGGTCTTTTTTCAATAATCCGATCGGCAATTTTTCCTGCCTGGTTCTGTTGAACTAGACTCGAAAATATTTCTGCCAGCTCTTCTTTGCTTGCGCTGTTTACGATCTTTTCGGCCGTTAAGATCGTTTTACGGCTAATTCTCATGTCGAGTGATTGATCGAGAAAGGAAAACCCTCTTTGTGATTTTTTGTAATGCCAGGTTGATATTCCTAAATCAAAGAAAACTGCCTCGGCAGAAACAAAACCATTTTCTTTAGCGATCTTTTCAATATCGGCAAAGTTTCCTAAGGCCACTTTCCAAGAAGCATCGGGGCAGGAAAGATGCTTCTTGGTTTGTGAGAGAACCTGCTCATCCCACTCCAGAGCCAAAACTACTGCTCCTTTTTCCAAAAAAGCCCTGGTATGTCCTCCCATCCCTAAAGTGGCGTCAATAATTTTCTTACCCTTCTTTGGCTCAAGGAATTCGACAACTTCTTTTAAAAGAACAGAAATATGATCAACCATTTTTATTTTCAGTCAATCTTTCTGATATTTTGCCAATATTTTTGTTTAAATACTCTTGATACTCCTGCCATTTTTCCTTGGACCAAATCTCTACGTATCGACTTAAGCCCAAAAAAACCGCTTCGTTTTCAATTTCCGAATAGTCTCTTAAGTGGGGTGGAACAACAAATCTGCCCTGCTCATCAAGCTCGACTAAGCTGGCATTTCCAAGTAAAAACCGAGTGGTGTCTCTGGTTGGACCAAAGATAAATGAACCGGTTTCGGTCTCTTTGGTAATAGTTGCCCATTCTTTTTCCGAAACAGCGATTAAACAGCCCTCGTAGCCTCTGGTGATAATGATTCTTTCACCCAAACCTTCGCGAAACTTTTTAGGAAAAGCAACCCTGCCTTTGGGGCTTACTTTTACCTGATGTTGTCCTAGTATGTTTATCACCATTGTTCACCACTTGTCACCAATTTTCACCATTTTGAATCATTTAGTATCTATTGTCAAGAGGTAAATATCCTTTTGAATTAGTGAAAAAAGGTGTTGAAGAGAGAGTTATCAGTAGGAAACCACTCCTTGTTATTTGGTTCTTTGAAAGTACCGCAGGGGTGTTTGCTGGAGACTACTACAGCCTATATTGAAAATTTGTCAACCTTATGATGGGAGATTTTATTCAAATACCGCTTCGTATCCTTTAGTTGTTTTTTCGATAGTGAATCTGACCTCGTGACTCCAGGCGTTGCCCAAGTCATCGGCTAGCCTGATTACTAATGTTCCAGAGCTAACGTTTTTATCGATATGTCTTTTGCAAGTACCGGTAGTACAGCTTTCGGTACCAAATAAAACTATTTCAGTTAGTTTTCTTGAGGAATCAATTTTCAAAGGTCCCCCCGCTACTCCTCTTTCTACCGGAAGTCCGTCACTGCTTTCAGCGGTATAGATAAGCTCGTATTCAAGCTCGGAAAACCGATCGGCAATCTCGCTTATCACTAAGGTTGCTCCGCTTCTATCAGAATTAATTTCAATATTTATCATTGGCAGATCCTGATCTGAAAGAGCTTTAGATATCGGGGCCTGAGTAGGTTTGGCGATTTCTGCTACCTGTTCTTTTTTTCCGGTTATGCCGGTAATCCAGCCAATAATAATTAGAATTACTACAACTGTGGCACCGATAGGAAGAAGTAGTTTTTTATTTTTCATGGTTTTTTAATAAATTTTTAGACCTATTTAGACTAGCACATGGATAGTTTTTTTTCAAAATACTTTTCCAGTTGGTCAATTTTGATTCTTTGCTGTTTGGTAGTGTCTCTATCTCGAATAGTAACAGTGTCATCCTCTAGCGATTTGAAATCTACCGTTAGACACCAGGGAGTTCCCAGTTCGTCCTGAGAGAAATATCTTTTGCCGATGTTTCCCCTACTGTCGAGAACGGTAGAGTATTTTTTTCGAAGCTGCCCGTATAGTTTTTCTGCTTTAGTAACTAGCTCTGGCTTGTTAGCCAAAAGCGGGAAAACGGCAATTTTATAAGGGGCTATCTCCGGACTAATTTTTAAAACAACCCTCTTTTTCCCGTTAACTTCTTCCTCGTGATAAGCATCAAGAAGAAGAAAAAACAAAGTTCTGTCTACTCCTCCAGACGTTTCAACGATCCAGGGAATAAATTTTTCGTCGGTTTCAGGGTCGTTATAGGTAAAATCGTTTTTTGAAAACTTGCCGTGACGAGATAAATCCCAGTCGGCCCGCCAGTGAACCCCTTCCATTTCTTTCCAGCCGAAAGGAGTGTTGTACTCAATATCAAAAGCGGCTTTGGCATAATGAGCCAGCTCATTTTTTTCGTGTTTTCTAAGTCTTAAATTTTTCGAATGGTTGAAAAGGCTTTCAAACCAGTTATATCTTTCTTTTTTCCAGTACTCAAACCACTTTTCCATTTGTTTTGGGTTTACAAACCATTGCAAGTCCCATTGTTCAAACTCGATGGTTCTGAACAAAAACTGCTTCGGGGTGATTTCGTTTCTGAAAGCCTTGCCGATTTGACAGATCCCGAAAGGAATTCTTTTCCTGCTTGAGCTTAGAACGTTTTGGTAGTCAAGATAGATGTTTTGGCAAGCTTCGCCGCGAAGATAAGCAGTCTTTTTTTCCTTCTCAATTACCCCAATTGAGGTCTCTACTAAAATGTTGAATTTTCTCGGGACGGTTGTTTCTCCCCCGCACTCAGGACAAAGATCATTTTTAAGTTCATCAACCCTAAATCTTTTTTTACATCCTTTACAATCAACCATAGCATCGGTAAAGCTTTTAACATGTCCCGAAGCCTCCCAGACTTTAGGATGGGAAACGATCGTTCCGTCGATTCCAACGACATTGTCATGGTTTCGGGTCATTTCCTGCCACCAGTATCTTTTCAGGTTGTTTTTAAGTTCCACACCAGCCGGACCATAGTCATAAAAGCCCTGGATGCCTCCGTATATTTCCGAGTTTTGAAAAACAAAGCCTCTTCTTTTGGCAAGAGAGACAATTTTGGTTAAGTCAGGATTATTAATCATTGCTTAAAAATATTTTCATTCCGTTAATTTTTCTTTCGCAAACAACCTCTAGGTATCGGCCAACTTCTTTCTGGGCCTCGGGCCAGTTTCTTTCTATCAGTAGCTTGTCAATCTTTTCCGGTATTCCATAACCTAGTATCTGGAGTAATTTTACCTCAAAGATGACAATAATTTCTACTCCACTTTTGCTGGCAAGATCATCAATCGTTTCTGAGAACAACTGGTATGCCTCCATATTTTCTTCATTTTCAGCCAACAGGTTGTTTACCAGTTCACAAATCGAAAGCAGTCCAGCATTAAGAACTAAGCTCTTTTTGATGTTTTCGTAACTTTGTAGAAGTTCAATCTCTCCAAGATAAAACTGATCATCCTTCCGGCTTAAGCTTGCTTCGATTTTATTCCCTGTTTGGAGACTGCCCATTCGGCGACTTTTCACACTTCTTATCCCTCGTGCAAAAACCTTAATTTTGCCATTATTTTCGGTTAGCAAGGTGATTATTTTATCTTTTTCGCCAAGTTCTTTTTGGCCGATGACGAAAGCGTCTGTTTTTAAAAATCCTCTCATCGACTAAAAGCTGAGATTGACTATTGTGTCGGAGTCGACGACAAGCTCTTGAAAAAGCTGACCGTTTATCCAGATCTCATGTTCCACAGCGTCTTTTCCTGGCTGTTTTTGGATCAGGAGGTCTAAACCTTTTTCTACACTGAAAGGCAGGGTGTATTCGTAAGCAACTTTAGCAATTCCCTCAGGGCGAAGCGGATATTGATCCCCGAAAAATCCCTCAAAAACAGTTTTGCCCAGTTCTTGATATGTTAATGGTTCAACCTCCGACCCCACCAGGCTAATTAGTATTGACCCTTCCGGGACAAACAGTCTGAACCAATCACGATAAAGACCATTAAGACACAAGTTACCGCTTTCAAGGTTGCAATCTGAGGCAGGAGCACTGTTCTTGTAACTGATGGTTACTTTCTTAGTAATAGATTTATCTTTGTTGACAGTATATTCCTGCTTCACAGTTTGGCTGATAAACAGGTTTGATTTTGCCCCTCCAAAATTAGCATCATTAAAATGGAAATAGTCGCCGTCAAAAGGCAGAATTCGTCCCGCGGTGCCAATTCCTTCACTGCCAGACTGAAGATCCTGATCAAAAAAGTAGGTAAGCAAATGTTTTGTTTCGATATCGGTCCAAATTGCTGAGGCCAGGGGAGCCAGGTTTTCTTTAGGAGAGCCAAATATATTAGCAATGATTGAATGCATAAGCGGAGCTAAAAACCCTTTTCTATCCGATCTCATCTCGTAAGTTGGTTTGTCGGCCAGCATTTCAAGTTGATAAACAACCTGAGGACAACCCCAACAGCGATCGTCCGGATCGGGTTCGAAATTGCCCCATCCAGGGACTCCCACTCTTCCCAACACTTTAAGAATGTCAACTAAAACATTGGTGTCTATGGCAATAATGCCGTCAATGGCCGAGTTGGGTGATATTTTATCAAAGTAGGTCATAAACTGCTCGGCAGACACTTTAAAGTCTGGAGAAAGGTTCATATCTCTTAAGTGCCAATAGAAAACATTTTTATGATACTCGGTGATTGGCCTTGGCGCCTCAACGGTATTTCCCAGCCTTGCGTCGAGGGCGTAAATATCTTCGGAAACCAGAGGAGTAATTTTGCCGTTGTCGACAGACATTATACCGTAAGCGGTCCAAAAACCTCCGGTTGGTCTCAGCTCGGCGTCGTTTTGAAATAAAAACAAATACTTTCTCGGCTCGTCTTTTCCTAGTAGCCAGTCGGCCTTTTCTATCAGTGGTTTTCCGTTAGCGACCAGTTTGAGAATCTGATCTAGAGCAGTTTGTGCCTTGGAAATATTCTCCCTAACTTGCATTCCTTTGAATTCTTCCGGATATCTTTGCGGGTCTATCTGGTTGATGTTTTCATCCACTAGGGAAAGATGGCTTTCTATCTCGTCAAGCTTTGGTGCCAGTCCCTGAACACTCTCGACTAAAAAATCAATTCTGTCTTCAGTAGTTTTTTCACTAGTTGCTTCTTCGCTGCTGGCTCCGTTAAAGCCAAGAAAATCACTGTATGGTACAATCGCTTCGACAAAGATATCTGCTATTTTTATTCCCTCTTTCCCCGAAGCAATTAATCTCTCCCCGTCTTTGTAGTAGTTTTTAGCTTTTGGTACTACTTTTAGCCAGCCCAATTTTGAGTAGCTTTTTTCAAAGTCAGTAAGAAGAACGCCAGTTTTATCAATTTCGCTTTTTATCAGATTGGTATCTTTCTGAGAGACCGCAAAAGAAAGATTGTTTGCTTGTGATTTAAAAAGCAGGGCTTTCTGATAACTTGCCCTCAAAGGAAGAAAAAGAAAAATTCCAAGAAGAAGCAGGACTAACAGTAAAACTCCCATAACAATCAAAATAATTCTGGCAGTTTTGTTTCCTAGTATATTTTTAATTTTGTTCATGACGCTCCGTTGCCGGTAATCATTGTCCATGGGGACTTAAACAAGATAATGATATCAAACAAAAGCGATCTTTGCTCTGCATATTTTGCATCAAGAGCAATTCGTTTGTCAAAATTAACATTACTTCTTCCCGACACCTGCCACAGCCCGGTAATCCCGGGCTTAACCTGCAACATCTTTTGAACATGTTCTTTTGTGTGGGGATATTTTTTTTGCTGATTATCTAACTCTTCCTGAAGATACGGTCTTGGCCCGACTATGCTCATCTCTCCCTTAACGACATTAAACAACTGAGGTAGTTCGTCAATTGAATGCTTGCGGATAAATTTTCCTACCGGAGTAACCCGAGGATCATCACTAAGCTTATAGCTATTTTTTTGGTATTCTTCGTAGAGTTTTTTCAACTTCGGATCGGTTCTAAGAAGCTGGTGAGCCTTGACAATCATTGAACGGAATTTGTAAAGACGAAACGGTTCTCCTCCCCTGCCGACGCGGGGGGGAACGCTAGTGTCCAGCAAAACTGGACCCTTAGAAGTCAACCTAATCGCAATCGCGGTAGCAATCATCACTGGAGAGAAGGCAACGATCAAAACTAAAGCTAAAGAAAGATCGATTATTCTTTTTATCGTTTCCGAACATCGGATCCTAAGAGGACTTTTTTCATCACATTTTTTAAAATTCATTGTTTATGATTTTAGCAAAACTGCTTTTTTTTTATAAAAGCCAGTCCTTTTTAAGTTCTTTAAGTTTATCAACCACCTCCCCTACCCGGCCGCTTTGCTTTTTAGGACAAACTAAAAGAGCATCGCCGGAGTCAATAACAACCAGATCATTGATGCCGATAACGGCAGTGGTCTTTGGTTTGATTGTTTTAACAAAGCAGTTTTTGGAATCAAGAAAAATATTGTTGTTTTTGTTTTTAGGCTGATCCTTCTCATATTCGGCGAGAGACTCCCAGGTGCCAAAGTCTATCCATTGAAAAGGAAGTTCAACAACATAGCCTTCATTTAGCTCTATCGAGGTAATTCTTTCGACGGGAGCTTTTTCCATTTTTGAATACTCTCTGGCAATAACATTCTTTTCCCGGCTTGTGCCAGCCGCTTCTATGATTTTTGTTAGCGGCCCATACCAGTCAGGAGCCAGTCTTTTATATGCGTTGATCATTAGTCTGGGTGTCCATGCATAGTGATTTGCGTGGGCAAAAACAGCCTTTTTCTTTAGATATTTTTCTACTTCATCTTTTGCGTCTCTCTCTAACCATTTATTCATTCGGTAGATGTTCATGTTGCCTGTACTCTCAATCTTGTTTTCTGCAAGTAGATAGTCGACCCCCATTATTGCGTACGTTGGCCTAATCCCTCCGGTGACCAGCTTTCCATCATTTCTTATCAGCCCGTCAATCTGATCAATCATATTAAGAAAGTTATTTTCAGGAATGCGCAAAACATCGGTTTGGATGGTAATAAACGGTTCGTCGGGATCCAGGGAAAAAAGTTTGGCTACCATTAGTCCAGTCGCTGGCCCGTGGTTTCTTAGTTCCGGCTCGATAAAATAGTTTTTTTTAGGAATTTCCGGAGCCTGTTTTTGTGCGATCTTTGCTTGCTCTTCGTTAGTTTGTACAAATATTTCCTCAGGAGCAAATTTTTTTTTCAAAACTTGGTAGTTAATTTGAAAAAGTGATTTCCCTTTGATGAGAGGTAGAAAATGCTTGGGAGACGTTTTTCGGCTTAGTGGCCACATTTTTGAACCAACTCCGCCGCACATTAATACTGGTTTCATATTGGTTTTAGAAAGACTGATTGTATTTTTTCAGACTTTCCAGACTCCTTTCCTTAAAAACTTTTAAAAAACTTCCTTTTGAAAATCTTAGACTATTTTTCCGGCAGTTTTTCGACAAGTATTTCCTGGCATCAAACTTGTTTAATGATTGTATCAGACAGTTTTCGGTTTGGGAAGCAAAAAACTCTCCGGTTATCCCCTGGACCACAGTTTCTAAAGCGCCTCCTTTTTGGTAGGCAATCACCGGTTTGCCACAAGATTGTGCTTCAAGAGGAACCAGGCCAAAATCTTCTTCCTGGGGAAATATCAATGCTTTACAGTTCTGGTAATAATCGACAAGTTGCTGGTCATTGATATTTCCTAGAAACTCAATATTTTTACTAGCGATAGACTCAAGATATTTTTTCTCTCTTCCTGAACCGACTATTTTAAGCGGCCATCCCAACTTGTTAAATGCTTTTACGGCCAGATCAACTTTTTTGTACTTAACCAATCTGCCTACGATCAAAAAGTACCCCCCTTCTTTATTTGTTTTGGCGGGAATAAATTTATCCGTATCGATTTCTGGGTAAATAACCTCGGAACCTAACTGATAATATTTTTTTATTTTTGCGGCAGTGTTTTTGCAGGTAGTAAAGGTAAAGTCAGCCCTTTTGGCGGCCAGCTGGTCAGCGATTCTCAATTGAGAAAATATGGGGAAAAGGACACTGCTTGAATTTTTCTTTTCCCACAAAAAACGTGTTGGGGTAAGACACAGGCTGATATGGCAGGTTTCCGGATGGGTGATAATAAATTTTCCTGGATAGCTGGTAACAGAGATAACCAAATCATATCCGTTGAGACTGAAACTTTCGAAAGCGTATGGCAAAAGAGGAAAATACCAATGATATTTGCTTTTACTAAAAGGGAGTTTGTCGATAAATGAGGCTGTTACCTTATTAAAATTTGTTGACCAGGGGGCTTTTTTGGGATCATAAACAGCAGTAAAAAGATCAGAGCGGGGAAAGGCTTTGGCGATTATTTCTACCAGCCGTTCCGCCCCTCCTATTTGATTAGTCCAATCGTAAACTACGGCTGTTTTTATGTTACTTTTCATCAAAAACTTTTTGATAGACTTTAACGGTTTTTTGGACGGTTTTTTGCCAGCTGTATTTTTTCAACTGCTTTCTGCCCTTGGCAATTAATGACTTTCTTAAGGACTGGTTGTCGGCAACCATCTCTAAAACTTTTGTCATTTCGGCGATGTTTTTCGGGTTAAAATATATGGCCGCATCCCCGTAGATCTCTGGAAGACAACTAAAGCTTGAGGATATTACAGGGCAATCAGAAGCCATTGCCTCAAGACCGGTAAGTCCAAAGCCTTCCATTAGTGAGGGTTGTACCAGTCCCAGACAACCTGCATAGAGGGCTTTTAACTCATCGTCAGGAACAAAGCCCAAAAACTTAATTCTCTTTTCTGCTCCTAAAGCCTTAATGGTTTTTGCTAACTTTTCACTAAAGGCGTTGCGACTGCAGACAATGACAAGAGAAACTTCGCTTATGTTCATGTTTTTAACCGCCTTGATCAATCTTTCTACGTTTTTGTGAGGGTAAACACTTCCGGTGTAAACAAAGAACTTTTTCTCTTTTAATTTATATTTCTCAATAACCTTCTTTTGATCAACAGGTTTAGTATTTAGAAACCTTTCTCCCACCCCTTCCCAAGTAACGCTAACTTTACTTTTTGCTATTCCGAAGTCTTCATAAAGCTTATCTTTCCACCAGTGGCTGGGAACAATAATTGCTTTTGATCTTTTTATTACCAGATTAGACAGCAGTCGGTAACTGAAATACTTCGGCCAATAAAGGAGTGGATTTTTAGTAGTTGTTTTTTTACCGCGAAAGTAATGTTTGATAAGGTCATGAATAGTGATCACGTAAGCTTTCGGACAAATGAGCGGAGCGTTAAAATGAGGAAAATGAACAACATCTGGATTAGCTTTTAAGATAAGTCTGGGAAGCTCAAACTGTTCGGCGATGGAATAGTGTTTTGATCGGGCGGGGATGTATTCAAAACTGTTTCCCAGCTCCTTTTTTATCTGGGTTAGCTGATCGGCAATGACGATCAGCTGGTATTTGATTTCCCTTGAGTCTTTTGGCAGATTGCCAATAAGATTCATGATATATCTACCTATTCCGGCATGGGCAAGGCCATACATGCGAGCATCAATCAGGACGGTTTTCATCGATATTCAGAGTTTACTTTAAATAGGCGGTATTTTTCCAGCAGGTTTATGCCGAGATCAACAAGAAGACGGATCGGGAGAGGATATTTTTCTCGGAAGTGTTTTTGATAAAAGATTCTCATTGCTCCAACCGAGGCCATAGCCGCTTTTAGTTTTGTTTCTTTTTTTGCTTTGGAACTGGCTTGACTGTGCTTTTTTATTCCTGAGCTAATTCCTCGATAGTGAATCATTTCAAGTTGGGGAAGAAAAAATACCTGCCAACAATCTTGCTTTACCCGATAACAAAAATCCAGATCCTCTCCATACCAGAAGAAATCCTCGTCCCACCAGTTGAGCTTTTTGCCAATCTTTGTTCTGATCAGTAAAAATGCCCCTGTGCAGGAGTCGATCTGATGAGCAGATTTTTGATCAAGAAGATAGCCAAGGGTGTACCCGGAAAAAAGTTTTGATCTGGAGAATTTCTTTCCCAATCCAGAAAAATAACAGAGCGATCGCCAGGGAGTAGGAAAACCGCGGTGGCAGGCCTCATCCATTTGGCCGTTTGCCATAATTAGTTTTGGGGTAACAACACCAGCTTTTGGATTAGTTTCTAAAAAATCAACACAGTGATCAAGCACACCCGGATAAACTTTGGTGTCTGGGTTTAGAAAAAGAACATAATCAGGATTAGTTTTTAAGGCTAGGGAAACCCCCTTATTATTTCCTGCAGAAAAGCCCAAGTTGGCCTTGTTCTCAAGTAGAATTATTTTTAACTGCCCTGATTTCTTTTTAATAAACATGGTTGAGCCGTCACTAGAGCCATTATCGGCAACCACAACAGAGTCGATGTGGTAGCCTGATTTTTTGCTGTCCTGCTGGTAGCTTTTTTCAACCGATCTAATACATTTTTCCAAAAAATTTCCCGTGTTGTAGTTTAGGATTACTATTGACAACCTTGGCTTTTTCATTTCAGTGCTTTCTTATAAACATCTAAAAGCTGATCGGCACTAACCTTCCATGAGTATTTGTTGGCCACTAATTTTTTTCCTTCTTGGCCAATCTTAGTTCTGGCTTTTGGGTCGGAAAGTATATTGATTGTTTTTTTAATAAGTTCTTGATAATTTTTGGCAATAACGACATTCTTTCCGTTGGTCGCCTCTATTCCCTCAATTCCCTGGGGGGTGGTTATTATCGGCAGTCCGCAGGCCATTGCCTCAAAGAATTTTGTTCTGCTACCGCCACCGCTTTTAACCGGAGCCACCAAAACCCAACTTTTTAAATACGTTTCGGCTGGGCTTTTAACATCGCCGACTTTTATCGATTCAGGGAAGGAAACTAGTTTATTATTTTTAGCCAAAAACTCTTTTGAATGGCGGCCAGCGATATGCAAAACAGCTTCTGGAACTCGCTTTTTCACTTCCGGCCAGACAAACCTTAAAAGGTTGGTAACTCCTTCTGTGTTTTGCATCCATTTAAAGTTAGCAACGCCAAAAAGAATCGTTGGTTTTTTTTCTTTAATGATTTTTCTTTTTTTAAAAAGATCGTCGGCGACTCCGTTAAAAGAAAGGTCGGCTGCTCTTTTAGATAATTTTTCCATTAGCTTTTTGTCGTCCTTTGATACCGCCACCAATCTGTCTGCCTTTTTCCAAAAATACACCTCCCAGTGCTTTAGTTTAGCAACGTCAAGCCATAAAAAAGGCTTGAGTAAAGCCATTTTTCCAGTTAAGGTTTCTACAAAGTGCTGATACACAGCGTATTCAATTGTCTGATCAATAAGGACAATGGGGATTTTTACCTTCGGAATGTTGGGCATAAGATAAAAACACTCTACGTGAATAAGATCATATCTGGACCTACTGGTTTCGGATATAACCAGCTCACTTAGTTTTTCCGAGTGATAGTTGGAAACTAAAAACGGATAAGGGCTAAAGCCGGTCCGGAAAATTTTTTGAAAACTCCATGTTTTTCCCCTCTTAATAGTGTAGATTTTTTGACAATATTTTTTTAACGGCTCTAGACTAGAGTCTTTTTGGTCGGGCAAAGAAAAACAGATCAGGGTAATCTGACAGGTTTTGGCCAGATGTTTAATTAAATTGTATGATCTTGTCTGACCGCCAGAATAAGGGGGGTAAGGCAGATACGGGGTAATCATCAGTATTCTTTTCCTGATGGACTGACCGTTTGTTTTAATCTTGTTCACTGTCTTACTTTTCATCAACACATAAAGAAAGGTTAATAATAATCCATTGATCGGTTTCCTCCAAAACACTGCATTGGCTAGCTAGCTTTTTCGTTTCTTCGTCAAGGTTAACAGAAACATAATATTCAGCCCCGAGCTTTTTGGCATCAGCTAAAGAATAAATAGCGATCGGCCATCCTTGTCTGTTGATTTGATAAAGAAAAGCAGTGTCTCCGTTGTACGGAGCAATTACCTTTGCTTCTTTGGGCAGAATCTGATCAGCTTTTCTACCAGCCTCGACAATTTCTGGATGGTTTATCTGGTAGTAGTCTTTGACCTGATATCCGGAAAAAAGAATTGAAAATATGCTTATGGTTAAGACAACCAACCAGCGGGTCCATTTATTTGCAACCGCCCTAGGCAGAGAGACAATTAGATTGGCCCCCATCGCCAGAAAGACTGATACTGTTGGCGCAAGAATAATTTGGTAGTAGTCGTGTTGAATATTGCCTCTGGCAAAAACAACAAGATAAGTCAGTCCACCGGCAAGCCAGCCCCAGAAGATAATGTTTTTTTTGTTGATTTTAGTTGCTACTCCGATAGCAGTTAACGCCGCTCCCCAACCTCCCAAAATAAGTTTTGCCAGTCTTTCATAAAACAACCAGCGCCACCAAGCTGGTTTAAGTCTCATCCCTCCGGCATTTAAAAGCCAGTTATTTGCCGGAACTCCTTCGGGAAACTGGCTCATCCAATATCTCCAAAACAGAAACGGAAGCGCACTCAAGATAGCGAAAACAACCCCTTTAAAATAACTTTTAGTCTGATAAAAAATTACTGCCCAGCTAGGAATGAGAATAAAAATTGCGTATGGCTTTGTTAAAACTGCGGCAACAGAAAAAACTAAACTAAGAATAAAGCCGATAGTTGATTTTCCTTTTTTTTGCCAACCAAGTAAAAAATAAATACTAGCAATAGTAAAAAATACCATTGATGGATCAGGAAGAATTGTTCTTGAGTAGAAGATGTTGTAAGGAAGAAATAGAAAGAAAAACAAAGCAAATACAGCTGTTAACCAGTTGGTTTTTTTCCTGATGATTTCATAGAGAAAATAGCCGGATAAAACCCAGAAAAGCGAGCTTACCAGTCTTCCTGAGCCTTCAAAGTTTAAGGGTCTGCCAATAGCCGCACTTACTTTGAAAGTAACTGCATGAGCTAGGTTGTAAATGGGAAACTCCACAAATCTGTATCCTTCGGGATTGTCAATTCCTGAGGGGATACTAGAAAGATCATCAAACTTTGGATGAAGCAGGTCAACCCCAAATTTTACAAAATTTCTTGCTACAGCGGCGGTATCAGCCTGTCTCCAGGAGTGCCAGTCGGCGATAGGAGAGTTGATCTTATATATCCTGACCGCTATTCCGGCAATCAAAATGATAGCCAATAGTAGATTTTTTAATATTCTTTTACTCATTGCTTTGAGAGTTAATCTTTTGATAAATAATTCCGGTGATCATCCAAAAGTAAAAAGCAACTTTTGAAGCTTCAAATACGTCGATAAAAATACTGTTGGATAAAAAGCCGACAATAATACCAATTAACCCAGCAGCAAGAAAAACCTTTTGTTTAAAGAGTTTTATCAAACCTGTTTTTAGAAAATGGAAAATAATCAGCGCTAAACAGCTAAAACCAACAATCCCTGTTTCTCCTAGGGTTCTCAAATAATCGTTGTCAGTGGCCAGGCCGATTGACGAGTAGCCGGTTCCAAACAGAGGGTCTTTCAAAAAGGCCCTAACTGCTCTTGGCCATTCGACATCAAAACGAATACTTGATGATCTGGCGGCGGCCGCCTCAATTTCTTCGGGCTTAGGCCAGGTTCTTGCTTCTTTGATAACAACTTTTTTATCAGTGGTTTTCTTTGTCGAACCTTGGTTTTCGGTTTCTGATTCGGCAGTTGTCGGTTCGACAACCGGCTCTTCCTTTGGTTGTGGCGTTGTGGCAGCTTCATTTTCTTTCTTGGGAATAAGGCCGGCAATTTTTCCGGTGTACTTTTCAGTAACTCCGGCAAGGCCTTGGAAAGAGGTGGCCAGACGAATGTTTAGCTCCTTTGACTGGGAGGCAAAAGCTAAGCTGACAACTGCCACAATCGGAATCCAGCGGTACGCTTTTGCCAGTACTAAAGTTGTGCCAACGGCAATAAGATAGGCGACAAACGAAACTCTGGAAGCGGTTAAAGTTAGTAGATAGAAATCAACTAACATAATTATTGCTAAAAAGATTTTGCCCGTGAGTTTTTTAGAGTCCTTTATTAGCATCGGAAGCAGTGACAAAATTATTACCAGCCAAACGGCCAGGTCGTAGTGGCCGGCAAATGTCGAGCTAATTCTTGTCCACTTGTCGAGATAAAGGAGGGCTCCTTTTGAGAATTCCTCATTCATTGTTGACACAACCGGAAACTGAAGATATTTTTGGCCCATTCCGAAAGCTAGAACTCCAATGGAAGTTAGTGAAATTATCTTTGCCAAATGGCTTGTCTTTAAGTTTTTAGTCCCGTCGTAAGCCAGCAGGAACATGCTCATATACTCTATTCTTCTAACAAAATGAAGCAGGGCAATTTTAGGGTCAATAAGCTTGGTAATAAATATTGCCGTCAAGAGTGATACTGCCCCGGCTGCCCAGTAGAGCAGGAAGAACTTAAAATAATTTTCCTTTAATACTGGCAGTTTATTTTTGATTTGATAGATAATCCAAACGGAGAAAGCGGCTAGAACAACAAGATCATCAACTCTTAAAGACACGTAGGTTCCCTCGACTCCTTGCAAGGGAAATTTTGGGTACAAAGGAATAAATACCAGTAAAACTACCAAAGAAACTTTTACCGGGTCAAAATTATTTTTTAGCCACCGCCATAGCCTGGCGATAGGTTTGTTTGAGATAGTCATCATTTTTGAAAAAACCAATTAAATAGGATCCTGCCGCTTTAATATACAACATTACCCTTAAAATCAATAACTGATAGGGTTTTTCATGTTTTTTATAGAAGTAGACAAGTCCGTTATAGATACTGACTATTGGTCCGGTACGACTAGTAGAACTCTTGCCGCCCAGGTGGATTATTCTAGCGTTGGGATAAAAACCAATTTTTAGCCCGCTCTGATGAATACGATAGCACCATTCTACCTCTTCCATGTACATGAAAAAATTTTCGTCAAATCCATTAGTCTGCCGGTAAACATCTCTTCTTAAAAGCATAAATGCTCCCATGATCCAGTCGACATAACAAATTTTTTCCGGTGAGTACATTGTTTTTTTTCTGGAGATCCGATCAAGAAAAAGCATTGTAAAAGCTGTTTTTAAGTGAGGAAAATCTGCCACTGAGCCTTGGACTGTTTTGTCACTATTTAGCAGCCTACAACCTACTAGGTCATATTCAGGATGAGTGGATAGCCAATATAGGGTTTGGCTTATCGAGGCGTCAAAAATAATCGTATCGCTATTTAGGAGCAAAATGTATTCTCCGCCGGAGTTTTTCATTGCTTGGTTGTTGGCTCTTCCAAAGCCAAGGTTTTTCTTGTTAAAAATTAATTTTAGATTAGAGATTTTTCCTTGTTTTAAGGATTTTAAATACTCTACCGACCCATCTTTGGAGCCGTTATCAACGACTATAAGTTCGGCGGGCATGAGTTGCTCGTTGTTGCTATCAATCTTTTTTCCGGAAAAGTCTAGCCTTTTGTCGTTTTTGATGATCGACTCAATACAATCTCTTAAAATATTTTTAGTATTGAAGCTTAAAATTATTATTGATAGGGTAGGGTTCATTTTTTCGTTTTAAAGATTATCAAAAGCTGAGAGAACTCGCTTGTCCACAAAGAAAAACTAGCCAAAAATACCAGCCAACCAGCCCAAAATATCAAAAGTCTTGCCGGCAGTGATGAGGAAAACCATTTAAGACTGACCTTTGACTTCCAGACTTTTCCATCCGCTTCAAGGATAAACTGGTCTCGGCTTGCCACCGGAGTAAAAACGTCGTTCTGCCATTCGTATCCGTTTACAAATATAGACTGCTTTAATGGATACACCAATTCTTCCAAATAGTATGTTTGTTTAGTATCGATAAAAACTTCTCCCCCAAACTCAGGAGGATAGTTTAACCTTATCGGCGGAAGTATCACTGGTTTGGTAAAGTAACTTTGATAGAAAGAAATGACCTCTCCTCTATCCTTTTCAGTATAATAAGCAGAGACATTCTTAATCTGCCAGGTGTCGCCAGGCTCATCGCTTTTAAAAGAGTCTGGAAGGTCAGCGGGCGGAAAATTGGCAGAAGGAATGGCAAGATAGATGGTGATTAAAACTCCTACCGCTGCCCAGGTTTTTTTGATGGCTTTCATGACTGAAAAGTTATTGAAACATTCTTGCCCTGCCCAGTCGATAACTGTATGTCTTTATTTTTCGTTCCCCAATTTCTTTAGCAGGAACACCTCCATATATTTTTCCTTCTGGGATATCTTTACTAACTACTGCTCCGGCGGCGACTACTGCTCCGTTGGCAATTTTTATCCCTGGTAGGATTATTGCCCGAGGGCCAATAAAAACATAATCTCCAATTTCTACCGGTTCCTCAACAGCTTCCATTTTGTCGCTTTGAATGTTGTGCTCCGAGGTATAAATCATTGCTTCGGAAGCAATATCAACGTGATTACCGATACTAATTTTTCCCCGGCCATCCAAAAATGTTTTATAACCAACAATGACCCCTTTGCCAATCTCTACTTTTGACGGAGAAAAAAATCTTACTCCAGTATGAACTACCGAACCTTCGCCGATTTTTACTCCAGAAATTAACAAGAATAGTTTTCTTATCGTCCAGAAAGGTATGCAGAAAACAGCACTTAGGATCATTAGCCAAAAGTCGGAAAACCAGCTGCCAACTCTAGCGGTTATTTTTTCAATACCATCTTTAAAGCCAATTTTCTCGCCCAGCTTATTTTTAAAGACAACTCCGGGGGGAAAAAGAACAACTTCAACATTTCCAATAATTTTCATATTATTTTTTTGCGCTACTAATAATCGTATTCAAGATGATTTTACTACAAGTTTGCCAATCAAACATCTTTGAGCGGGTTTTTCCCCTTTTGATGAGACTTACTCTAAATTGTTTATTTTTTAAAACCTTCTCGATTTCATCGGCAATTTGGTGGTAGTTTTTAGGATTGACGAGAGAAGCAGCATTGCCGGTTATTTCTGGCAATGCTCCGGCTGTGCTACAGACTACCGGAGAGCCTAAAGACATTGCTTCTAAAACTGGAATTCCAAAGCCTTCCCAATATGATACTAGTGTAAAAACATTGGCGTTTTTGATTAGTGCTTTGGCCAAGCTGTCGGTAACAAATCCGGTAAAAACTACCTTATCTTCAAGTCGTAGTTTTTTGACCTGGTCATAGATCGACTGGTAAAGCCAGCCTTTTTTACCGGCAATTACTAATTTTGTATTTTTAATTCTTTTCTCTGAAATTAAAACGTTAAATGCTTTAATGAGATTTTCAATATTTTTACTTGGTTTCATTGTTCCCAGATAGAGAATGTAGTCGGTACCAATGCCGAGGTCGGTCAAGGTTCCTTTCTTAATTATCTTTTTACTTTTACTACCAGTTTTTTTAAACCCGGGATAGGCAACAACAACCTTATCCTTCTCAATCTGATAATTTTTTACAATATCCTTTTTTGTAAACTCAGAGATGGCAATTATTTTTCTTGCTTTTTTAACGGCCTGCTTGGTCCAGCTTTTTAGCTGAAAAAGATCCTTTTTAGTAAATTGATTTTGAAATTTTAAAAACCCAAGATCCATTACTGAGATTACGTAAGGAATGGGAGAAATACCTGGTCCATAATGTGAAGGAGAATACAAAACATCCGGTTTTGGCGTACGCAAAAATAATCTTTTTACTAGTCCGGTTCTGGTCCAGAAAAGTCTCGGGCCAAAAGCTTCGTATTGCCACCAGGAAGTCTTGGGAGGAAGATCAGAAAGCGGTTTGTCTTGCAAAAAAACTCTAAAATTATCCTTTCGTTTTTTATCTTTGTTTATCCGGTACATTCCCCAGATAACCTCGAAAGCAAACTGGTTTACCCCCACTCGGTTTTCTACATTTGCCTCATTGCCGTCAATAGCGATAAGCAGATTTTTATCTTTGTCCATAATCTATTCTATCTTTGCTACCCCAAACAACTCAAGATGATATTTTTTGGGCTTTAAAATAATAAATAAAAGATAGATAAAAACTTTCTTTATAAATGAATTTCCCTTCACTAGCTCATAAACCAGCCATCTGGCGGGCAGAGGTTCTACCTCCTGGATAAAGACCGGCTTCAGACCGGACTTTTTAATCAGATTACTTAAGGTTTTTCTGGTGTATGTTCTTTGGTGGGTATTATCAATGTGGTGTTTATAGACGACCCCTTTGTCAAAAAGATTTTTTGGGGTTTGCTTAGGGACATTAATAATTACTTTTCGAGCGATTTTGGCGGCCTGCCTCAAAACCTTTTGGTCATCATCTACATGCTCAAGTACATTGATAAGAAGGGCGGTGTCAAACTGATTTTTCTTAAATGGAAGTGATTCTGCAGGAGCGCAAAGAAACTGACCTTCTTTTGTTTTCTTGGCACGCGTAATAAAAGATTTTTCTTGATCAACACCAACAACATTAAACCCTTTTTTGGCAAGAGTATCGGTCCAAACTCCGGTTCCACAGCCGATATCAATAATATTATTTCCCTCAATGTGATCTAGGATTAGCTTTTGCCTTGATTCGCTTGCTTTGTTTTTTTCTCCCCAGCCAAACTTATCAGCGCGAAGACAGCTATAGTTAGCTTTTATATGCTTTTTCATATACTTTTATAGTTTCTCTAGCGGTTTTTTCCCAAGAAAATAATTTTAATCTCTCTTTTCCAGATTTGACCAGTTCTGCTTTTTTGTCTGTCAGGTTTTTAATTCCTAAACAAATATCAGAAACAGACTTAGGATCAACCAAAATTGCTGCCTTTCCTGCCACTTCCGGCATACTGGAGATAATGCTGGTAAGCACAGGAACCTTAAGGGCAAATCCTTCTAAAATCGGTAGTCCGAATCCTTCGTAAAGCGACGGGTATAAAAACCCCTCACTGGCCGAAAATAAAGAAAGCATATCGAATCTGGCGAGAAAGCCAGTGGCTAAAATATTTTTGTCAGAGACCTTTTCCTTTTTCCATCTTCCGGCAATGACAAGCTGGTATTTTCCCTCACCATTGAAGTTAGTAAATCCTTTTATTAAGTTATCTATATTTTTTCGCGGCGCTTGTGAGCCATAAGCAAAAAAGAAAGGCTTAGAAATCTTATATTTACCTTTGATTTTATCTATCTTTTCTTTTCCTGGAGGTTTAAACTTTAATACATCCTGGGGAACTGACTCAGGAATAACGGTGATTTTTTCACCCGGAATCTTAAGCAGTTTAATAATTTCTTTTTTAGTTGCTTCGGAAACAGCGATTATCTGGTCTGCTTCTTTCTCAACCCATTTTAAGCGATTTTTTTGAGCCGCTAAAACTTTCGGATGAACTGACTCAGGCCAGCGCAAGAAAGATAAATCATGTATGGTGGTTACCAGTTTGGCGGTTTTTGCTGGCGGTTGGGTCCAGTCGGGGGCATGAAAAACATCAACTTTTCCTACCAGTTTTTCAATATCAAAAACATGGAGCTTGTTCCATAAAATATCCAAGAAGGTGGGGGGGAAACGAAATTTTTTAACTAACTTTTTATCAATCTCAGGAAAAGACAAAGTTCTTCTCATTGAAGAGAAGAAAAAAGAAAAATCGTTTTTCTTTTTATTTTTGAGAAGAGAAATAACTAAATTTCTGGTGTACTCAGAAACTCCTTCCCCATAGACAACAGAAGATATATCAATACAGATTTTCATTTAGGTTTCTACTTCTTCGCCCTTTCCGGGAACATTTCTCATTACTCTTAATTTTCTTCCACCTATGAAAATTGTCGTTCCGGTATCTTCCATTTCATGACCTGAAGCTGAAGTCGCACCACTATACCTTCCTCCTCTTGCACCCATCATCACTTCACGGACAAGTCTGCGATTCTCTTTTGGTGACAAATACTCAACATCATCATCAGCCGGTCTGTTTCCGTCCCATTTATACAATGCGTCTCTGCGGCCTTCTATCGTCATTTAAAAAATCCTCCATTCTTCAATACCAACTTTTCTAAAACTTTCTCCTTTGGTCATCTGGTAGTTTTTTTCTTTTAGCACTGTTCTTATTTTATCTTCCGGGTCAAAAATAGGCAAACCATAACTGACAAGGTAGACGGTTTCCTTTAAGTTTTGATCAATCTTTTCGATATCTGAGTTACTGCTTATATATATCACTGGCAAATCCCCTCTGTTGTAGTAATCAAACGGCTTTGCTATTTGTCCGGATATTATCACCGGCGCTAGATATTGGCTGTTTTTTTGTTTCAACCAATATGTTGCTCCTTGCCAATCTTCGCGATGAAAATTTGAGTCAGCAAGATATACTCCGGAACAGATAAGGTTAATAGCAACAAGGGTAATTGCGAGCGGTTTAAACAACGCCTTTGCCCTTGTAACCTTCCAGGAAATTAGAATGTAAAAAAACGGAAGTACAAAAAGGAATCTAAAATATGAAAATACGGGAATAAAAAAGCTAACAAGAAACCCTGCCAGTGGAGGAAATACTAATAAAATAGAAATAAGACCGATCTGGGTATTCTTAAACTTGTATGTTTTTCTGCCCTTTTTAGTTTTAATGATGATATTTTTTATTATTGCTATACCAGCCAGTCCCCAATAAAGAATAATTAGAATTACCGACATTGCGCCATACAAAACTTTGTTGTCAATACTGATTCTGCCAATTATAAATTTGATTGGTAAAAGCGCGGCCGCCTTGAGAGTAAAGCTGCCGACTGTTTTTCCCCAGACCGGAAACTGTTTCGTCCACTCCATTCCGGTTTTGAGTTGTTTAATAAACAAAGGGGCATATATTACTAGCGATAGTGCTAAAACAATAAAAGGTATTGTCCAGAGAAAGCGAAGATTTCTTTTTAATTTTCTTGAATTAAACAAATCAAAAAGAAAAAATACCGGTAGTATAAAAAAAGTCAAAAAGTGAGAGAAACTCATCAGCAGTATTCCTAGAGAATAAGCAAGAGCTCTTATTAAATTTGGTTTTTTCCAAAAGTAAAGATGGAAATAAACGGCTAGAAGGGAGGCTGTGCAAGCAAGAATATACATCCTGTTTTCTTGTGAGTAGTAGATATGAAGAGGTGAGGTGGCCAGCAAAAAAGTAGAAAAATAAACAAACATTTCGTTTTTACAGTCAATAATATTGGAAATTTTGTAGACGAGAAATATAGAAACAACGCCTAAAATCAGTGGCAATAGCCTGACTACTTCTTCTCCGGTTCCAAGTTCAACCCAAAAATGGGTGATTAGATGATACAGGGGAGGATTAAAGTCTCCCGGCATATAACTAGTTAAAAGTTCTTTTAGAGAAAAACTTGTCGTCCAGACTTGAACGGCTTCATCGAGCCAGAAAGACTGGTTAAGAGAGATTAATCTTAAAATTAAACTTAGAACTATTATTATTGCCAGACTAATCATTTTTTACTGATTGATTTTAATATTTTTCCGACTACTTTTTCACTAGTAAAGTTGTCAACTGCTTTTTTGTAACCCCTCTCCCCCATCCTTTTGGCTACCTCCTGATTATCAATCATGTTTTTTACTTTTTTGGCAAGGTCGGTAGCGTCATCCGGTTTTGCCAAAAGACCATCCTTCTGGTTGATAATCACCTCACTAGTAACCGGTGTTTTTGCTCCTATCACTGGTTTTTTTCTTGCCCAGGCTTCAGTAAAGACGATTCCAAATGACTCCTGACAAGAAGGGTTTACCAGCAGGGTCGATCTGTCGATTAAATCAACCTTTTGCTTTTCAGAAACCTTGCCTAAGTACTTAACGTTTTTTTGAATGTCTTTCGGCAGAAGACTGATTATTTTTTTAATCTTCGGGCTATACAATGTCTCCGGCCCAGCAATGGTCAAGCTTACTTCTGGCATAGATTTCCAGATAATTTTCATTGCCTCAATAAGAGTAATAATGTTTTTGTGAGCCGATTTTACTCCCAAAAACAAAACATTGGCCGTTTTCGGAAAGTTTACTCTATTTTTTGGATTAATAAATATGGCTTGGTTAACAATTCCGGCGCTAACAATAATATTTTTTTCCAGTATTCCGTGTTTTATAAGTTCCTTCTTTTCGTTTTTAGAAAGAGCAATCACAAGATCAGCTTTTCTGGTAATTCTAAAAAGGAACGGGTTTTGATGTTCCCGGTCGCTTTCGTGAAAAGCAGGGATTACTGCCAGTTTTGCTCCGGACAATTTAGAGGCCAGATAACCCCAAAAAGTATTGGCTAGCGGGAAAAGACCAGACACCACCCAGTCTATATTTTGATTTTTAATAAATGGCCACAGATTTAAAAAAACGGGGCCTTTTTTAAAGCAGGTGAAAATTGAATTTCCAAAAAATAATTCTCCTAAACGAAAAAATTTTCTTCCTTTGGCTAATACCGGCAGGTAAACAATATCTTTATCAGTTCTTTTATTGACCGTTTTTGGCTTGGGGTTTATTAGGTCGTCAGTAGATGTTCGATTGCTGGCAATGATTTTGACGTTGTTTCCACGCCGAGAAAGTTCGTCGGCAATTTCTTTGAATAGCACTACTCCTCCTTCGGTGGCAGGATAGCAGTGAAGGACAAATAATAAATTCACTAAGGAAGATTTTTTTGAAAATAATCTTTAACCAGTTCCCATTGATTGTTAACTGGTACTAAGATCCAGGAGTTGTAAGTTGGGTCTCGGCTGTCGATCAGGATCGGACTTTCTCCCCTCCAGGGGAAACTGTATTCGCTTTGTGATCCAGAGGAAAAAACCCTTTGACCTACTTTTGTATAAGAAAAAATGATTTTAAGATCCAGGCTTGGGGTGATTTCTACCTGATTAACAAAAAAATTGTAAATGTTTCCTAGTACCTGCGGATTTTTAGCGATAAACCTTTTTGAAAATAGCTTTTCTTTTAAAGCTAAAATTATCTTTTTCTGTCTTTCTTGTCTGGCTTCGTCAGTGCCTTCAACCAGATCGGTGCTTTGTCTGGATCTCATGTACTCTAAAGCAGTTTCTCCATTCATGCTGGTCGGTCCTTTTTCAAAACTTACTGTTTTTATCAAACCGGTGCCATCATTTAAGGGGAAAAGCTCATCGGTAAACGATCGCTCGACGTTAACATCTACTCCCCCAACCAGATCAACCAGTTCTTTTATCTGATCCATCTTTAAAATAGCCACATGATTTATCTTCCAGTCGAGAATGCTTTCAATGGTTAGTTTAACTAGCTCAGTGCCATCATTTGGATCTTGTTTTTTGCCATAATAGTAAAGAGAGTTGATCTTTGTTTTAAAATCTGGAATCCATAAATCTCTAGGAATAGAGTAAAGGGCATAATTGCCGGTTTTGGCATTAATGGTAACCAGCAAAATCGTATCGGTAAGTAAGCTGTCATTATCAGTTCTTTGATCCAAGCCCAAAAGAAGGATGGTTAGATAATCATCTTGATAACTATCGCTGATCCCCTCTTTTGCTTGAGAATAAACAGTTTTGTAGTCAAGGCTGGCGGCTTTAAAAAAACCTTTTAACCAGTCGGTGGCAAAAATGGCCGTAAACAGTGAAATTATAAAAAATATTATTCCGATAGGGATGAAAAAATGTCTCTTTTTTAGTTTTTGCAGTCCTTTTTTTTCTTCAGTTTCCATTGTTATTTTGTAATCTGCTCAAGTAGTTTATCATCGATTGGATTTCGTTTCCTAATCATCTTTGGAGATTTTAACATTATTTGTAAGAAAATCATCCCCAAGGTAGTGGGCAGCTTATATACAGGAGTAGTCCTAACCAGGGCGTAAAACGTTTTTCCCCTCTCGAGACATATCGCCGGTAAGTTTTTAAAAATAACCTTTGAAGAATAGTTTTTGATAAATATATAAAACCAGTTTTCAAATGTCTTTCTTTCTCTTAAGTTTCCCATCTGGCGGCTTGTAGTTCCACCTTTGTGATAGCAGATTGCTTTAGGAAGAAAAACTGTTTTAAAACCCTTGGCTTGAAGTCTTAAACTTAAATCAACATCCTCAAGGTAAGCAAAAAAGTCATTGTCAAACCAGCCCGCTTTGGAAACTGCTCTTTTGCTATATACAGCAGCCGCACCGCTGGAACCGAAAACATAGTTTTCTTTGTCACCCGTATTTTGAAACTTAGTGCCATTGCCAATATTGCTGGCTTTTCCATATATGCGGTACAATAGTCCCTTTCCTTCAATTTTCTTTCCGGTTCTATCAAGAACCAGTCCACAAAAACAACCAACGTTTTTTTGTTTGTATTTAGTAATCCCTTTTTGAATTTCAGCAAGCCAGTTTTCGTCCAAAACAACATCATTGTTTACTACTGCCACCCAGCCTGACGAAGATTCTTTGCCCCCTTGATTAACAGCGGCGGCAAAGCCAAGATTTTTTATATTTTTAATTACTTTTACTTTTGGGTAATTTAATTTCAGAAACAAAAGTGAGTCGTCGGTTGACCCATTATCAACCACGATAATTTCTTTTGGTTTTTGGCTGTTTTTGTCAATTGACTCCAAACAGTCTTCAAGCAAAAACCGGCCATTATAATTTGGAATTACTATAGATACCACGCCTCTATTATATGATAAAATTTAGCAGTTTTATGAAACTAAGCTCTACCGTTAAAAAAATTTTGTTTTTCATCTTTGCCATTTTAACCATCTCAGTTAATTTTGTTTTGATAAATCAGGTTGAGGAAAGACAAAATTATGAAAAAAGTGCCAGTCCAGAAACTCTATTCTTAGTTACCAGAGTAATTGACGGAGATACCGTCGAGCTGGAAAACGGTGACAGGGTGAGATATTTAGCGATTGATGCTCCTGAGCTTGGCGATCAAAATCAGTGCTATTCTGTTGAAGCAAGAACAAGAAACGAAAGCTTAGTTTTAGGAAGAAAGATTAGGCTTGAGTACGGTAAGGAAAGATTAGATAAATACGGAAGAGTTTTGGCCTATGTTTGGTCAGATGGATCTATGGTAAACTTAGAACTTGTTAGAGAAGGTTTTGCTAAGGCCGACACCTATCTTTCTCAAGGAGTGTATGATGGTCAGATAGTCGAGGCGGAAAGCAAGGCAAGAGAGAACCTGCTGGGTCTTTGGGGCAGTTGTTTTTAAACACCAACCTTAAACTCAACAACGTCTCCATCTTTCATAATATACTCTTTTCCTTCGGAACGAACTTTTCCTGCAGTTCTGGAATTAAGCCAGCCCCCATACTGGACAAAGTTCTCAAAAGAAATAGTATCTGCTTTGATGAAATTTTTTTCAAAATCGGTATGGATTACTCCGGCGGCTTGCCTTGCGCTGGCGCAATTCTTAATCGTCCAGGCCCTGACCTCTTTTTTACCGGCAGTAAGAAAAGAAACAAGCCCCAAGGTGTCGTAGGCCACTTTTATTAGTCTATCTAGTCCGGGCTCAGAAATATTGTACTCTTTTAGATATTCTTCTCTTTCACTATCAGAAAGCGCAACAAGGTCAGATTCCATTTTTGCTGCCAGAGCAATTGCCGGTTTGTGAGAAAAATTATCTAAAATATTTTTACTCAGTTGGTCTTCGTCAACATTGGCAATATATATGATTGGTTTGTCTGTGAGTAAAAAAAGATTTTTGGTTAGTTTTCGCTCGTCTTCAGACAAAGAAACACTTCGAGCTAGCACTCCCTTATCCAGTTCGGTTCGAAGTTTTAAAACTGCCTGCCAAAAAAGTTTTTCGTCTTTGTTGGTAGTTACCCTGGGTTCTTTTTGTTTTTCTAAAGTTTGCAGGTCTGCCAAGATAAGCTCACTTTCAACTACCTCGACATCAGACAAAGGATCAATTTTGTTAGCAACGTGAGTGACGTTACTATCAGAAAAAAATCTAACCACCTGGCAGATCACTGATACTTCGCGGATGTTGGCCAGAAACTGATTGCCCAAACCCTCTCCTTTGGAAGCACCTTTAACCAGTCCGGCAATATCAACAAATTCAATTGCCGCCGGGACAATATTATCGCTTTTAACGATATCAGCCAAAACTTTTAAACGGCCATCGGGAACGGCAACGATACCTTTGTTGGGCTCAATAGTACAAAAAGGATAGTTGGCCGCATCAGCAACCTGTTTTTTAAGCAAAGCATTAAAAAGGGTTGATTTTCCTACATTAGGAAGACCGACAATTCCGACTGATAAATTAGTTGACATTGGTGTTGATTTTACTCTTAAGTGACAACTTATCAAAAGTTTTGCCAATTTCTAAATATATATCTAAACTATCTGGCGGTCTTTCCAAATAATCTTTGGAGATTTTGCTTTCCTCAATTATTTTTTTTGCCCGCCTTTTAGTTAATTGTTTTTTATACACCAATCTTGCGTATTCAATAAGTCCTTCTCGGAGTGAATTTTTAACTTTCCAATCTTCTTTTTGGTAGATAAATTGTCTTAGAAATAAAGGCAAATTTTTTGTTTTTACCGGATCAGGTAATCTTATTAAATCAATCACAATGGAGTTTGTTTTAGGAACAGGAAAGAATTTATCTTTTGGGACTTTCATCTTTTCTTCTATTTCGTAAAAACTGGTAAAAATATGATGGTTTTTTGCGGTGTTAGCAAATTTTTTTGAAACGAGAAGAATTACTTTATCGTATTCAACGTAGGCAAGATTATGTAGTAACCACTCCGCTATTGAGTAAGGAATGTTGGCAATTACTTTGTTATATTCTTTTCTTTTTAAGTGTTTGCCCCCACCACTGGCATATTCGTGGACATCTTCTATATGAACCTCGACATTTTCCGGCAGGCTAAGCAAAACGCTTTCAAATTGTATATCAATTTCAAAAGCGATTATTCTAGCTCCGGTTTTAGCAAGTTGCTCCGTTAAATTGCCAATTCCTGCACCAATCTCCAAGATAACATCACCCGGCTTTATATCGGCAAGACTAACAGTATTTTCAATGATGCTTTTATCCATAAGAAAGAACTGATCTTTTAAGGGATCAGGGATAATTTTGTGGCTTTTAATTTTGCTTAATGTGTTCATGTGCGAGATTATTGCGTAGTGCTTAGCCTATTTGTCCCAAATATTGCTAAAAGACCAAATTAGTAGTTTAAATTGAACAATAGATTTTGACGTTCTCAAAAGGATTAAGCTTACTAATCCATTTACGAGAAAAGTAAACATCAAGGCAATAATAAATAGGCTTTTGGTTTTATAATTTTTCTTAATAAAAAGAAGTAGTGAACTAAAATACTGCTTATAAAAATCATATCGACTGTTGTCTAGCTTTTTTTTCCAGCTTACTCCCCCAAGATGAATAATTTTTGAAGCGGGAACAACAACTAGTTTTCCCAGTCTTTTTTCTTTGACACGGTAACACCAGTCAACATCCTCAAACAGGAAAAAATATTCATCGTTAAGTCCTTTTGTTTTTGAAAAAATTGTTTTAGTGGTTAATATTGCTGCGCCGGGAAGTTGATCTACTTCAAATGGTTTATTGCTTGTCTTAGAAATAATTAAATCTTTTAGTGGGGTTTTCATAACCACTGGTCTCAGTACCGGATTGTGGTAAAAAAGAATTTGAAAAATATTGGGAAACTTCATGTAATAGTCGACCTGTTTTGTCCCGTCCGGATTAAAAAGCATTGGTGAAACAGCGGCAACGTTCTCATTTTTTTCAAGATAGCTAATTAGTTTTTCTAAAGAGTCTTTCTTTAAAATGGTGTCTGAGTTTAAAAGAAGTATATATCTTCCTTTTGCTATTCTAATTGCCTGATTATTGGCTTTTGAAAATCCTAGATTTTCTTTATTTCTTACTAACTTTATTCTTATCGCCGGATATTTTTTGATAAGTTCTTCGATTTTTTCAGAAGAGCCATCAGACGAGCCGTTGTCGATAATGATGGTTTCTAGGTCAACCCCTCCCCTATTTTTAAAAATTGAATCAATACAATCTTTTAAGATTTCTTTTGTATTCCAGTTGACAATGACTATTGACAGGTTAGGCTTTTTCATTAAGAATTCTGAAGGCAAAAATATTATTAACTACAAAACCAAAGATCTCTCCGATTATCATTGATACTACTCCTCCTATCACTCCCAACTTTGGGATCAGTATTAAGCAACCAGCCAAAGCGACAATAAAATTCATAAATGAAAATGGCAAAAACTTTTTCACCCTGTCTGAATTGTGAATAATATTGCCCGGCAGGCTGTTAACAAAAAGTAAAATCATTAAAACCCCCATTAGAGAGAAAACGGGAATGGCGTTTGCATATGCTTGACCGTAAATAATAGGGATGATAAATTTCCCTCCGAAAAACATTACCAGTCCAATTGGAATAGAAACTGCGAATAATATGGCTATTGATTTGCGGTATATTGATTTTAGTTTTACTCTATCGTTTAATAATAATCTTGATGACAATGGGAAAAGGGCCAGGGAAAGACTTTGTGGAATCAATATTCCCGCTTCAATGAATCTCGAAGCTGATCCGTATATTCCTGCCCAGTAGTCGCTTAGAACCAGACCCGTTACAGTAAGAGGGATTCGTATGTAAAAAACTGCCAAAGCAATAATGAGAGCAAATACCCAGGACTCAGAGAGTATTTTTTTCCAAAAAGGAAAATCAATTCTCCAGCCTTTTGAAAGATTAAGCGATTTTGATCCGGAAATGATGTGTATCAAAATTAGCAAATTAGCAGCGAAATGGACAGTAAATAACCAGCCAATATTAATACCGGTTTTAACGATAGCAATTCCCAAAATAGAAAATATTATTGGCCCTAGAATCGTTGCACTCGCATATGTTTTTGAGTTTTCTTTTGCGTTTTCAACAGAAGAATAGAGCTGGATAAGATTGTAAGGAAGCAGCGCTAAAGAAAAGATGGCTAGGTAAATAATTTTGTCTGCTCCCACACCAATTACTAGCCCAAGAATAATGCTTAAGAGCCCAGACATAACTGCCAGAGCAAGTTTTAAAGGAAGAAGTTTTGACAGATATGGATTCACATTTTCAAGATTGCGAGGAAGATGTTTAAGAACTATTCTTTCGATTCCAAAATCGGCCAGTGGGTAGAAGTTATATCCAAATCCTAAAACCCAAGCGTATATACCAAGATTTTCAACGCTTAAAGATCTGGCAAGAAAGATAAAATATAGAAAGCCAATAGCTCGACCGAAAATTTGCGATCCGGATAAAAATAGAGTGTTTTTCAGTATCTTTTGATTCACCATCTTTCATTTTACCATTTGCATCAATCTAGGCCCCAGGAATATACGCTTACTGGCCAGTAGCGGGGCTGTATCTCATAAAGCCTATCAACTTCAAGCTCCTTTTTTAAATTGTCTCTAGAGTATTCTCTTATTCCCTCTGGCACTGCATCATCCCAACTATCTATAACAATAATACCGCTCTTTTCACTTTCAATTAATTCTTGAAACTTATCTAGGGAATTGATAATTTTTGCACCAGAAACGGGATCCGACTCCTCGCTGTCTTTTCTTACGAGATAGTCAAGTGATCCTTCGCCTAAAAACCAGATAGGCAGATCGTTCCAATTAGTGATCAAAACGGCATTAGGCGAACCTTTTAATTTTTCAGCAACCAAGTTATATGTTTTTTTCCAATCAACCTCTGGTATTTCCTGCATATCTTCATTAAGAGAGTAGGTTTTTTGTGGTACTATTACGAATTTATTTTTCATACTTACACCTAAAAAGGCAATAGCAACAATCATCAACGCTGTTTCAGAAAATTTCCAAGGTAGTTTTTTGGATACGTATTTAACTATTTGAATTAACCCATAACTGGCAAGCAGAATAATGAACGGGAAAATAATGTAGAAATATCGAGTGAATGGTTGTCTTAGGAAAAAAGAAATCAATAATAGTTGAGCAGCTATAAATATGCCAAAGATAGAAATTCTTTTGTATTTCTTTTCAATAAAAAGTGAACTTATGCCCGCAAGAGAGAATACTATTAGGGGTAGGTAATTTTGCATCAAAAAAACTCGATAATAAAACAAATTGTTGAATTTTCCGAAATTGAGGGCAAAGGGTTTTATGTTAGAAAGAAAAGGTATAACTATAACTATCAAGATAATAGCTAATAATTTAACGTTTTTAATTTGATTAAAGTTGCACACTATTAAATAAATAATTCCACTGAATATCATTATTAAACCGTTTGTGTGAAATAAAAGAGCCATTATTCCGGATATTAAGAACCCGAAAACAAGCTTAAGGTTAAGTTTTTCAGCTAATGATTGTTTATAAACAAAGTAAGCACCAATTAAATATAAAAACTGCAAGGCTTGATAAGGACGAGCCTGTCTAGACCACAGGATTTCTATTGTCAAAAATGTTGTTATTGCGGCAGCCAACAAACTGGTTTTTTTATTGAATACTACTCCGCCGAATAGATAGATGGCCCAAATGGTAAGAACTCCAAAAATTACGGAAGGAAAACGAAGAGCAAGCTCGGTTAGGCCGAAGAGTTTTGCTGAAGCGGCTCCCAACCAATACTGAATAAATTGGTAATATGTAGTTGAATATCCATTCTCGAGAACGGGTTTACCTCTTTCGATGATGGCTCTTGCAAAGATAGCAACATGTTCCTCATCCATCCAAAATGAATGATTGTTAGACAGTCCGCAAATTCTTAACAAAAAACCAATAATAATTAGCAAAGTTAAGGATAATTTATTATTCATTAATCATTCTCATTTTTATCTGTTTTTGGTATTTTATTATCATTTGGCACACGCTTATAAGTAAAAACATATATGCCCACGTGGCTGTTTTTTCAGCAAGATTATCCTTGTTGATAATTAAAAGTAGTGGACAGAGGGATAGAAATAACAGACCAATTACGATCGAAACTTTACCCTTAATTTTGTAAATCGAAATTAGTCTTATCCAGAGACCAGTGATTATCAGTACCCCTACCTCAGAAGCCAAATCAGTTAAATAAAAGTTAATCAGTATTCCTATAATACAGAGATAAGAAATTTTTTTCCCAGATAAGTAAATTTTCTTAATAACTTTTAGAGGAGAAGAAATTATCAGCGAAAAAAGATAAATTATTTTGTCGGAAAAACTTGGAAGGCTTTTTAATTTTGAGAAGAGTTGACTTTGAAAATAAATGGACCTAATAAATAAAGACATTTTTTGCCTGCTTAATATTAATTTTTGGAGTACTAGGACAAGGAACATAAATAAGAAAATTCTAAAGAGAGATGATAAACTTACTCCAAAATTGATGTTAATTTTTCCTACCAGCCATAAAAATAGCCATAAAACAAAAATTGTTTTAAGATAATTCTGATACGTTCTCAATAGTTTATTGCGGGTTAGTTTCATGGCTATAGCTTTCCGGGATCCATAATCTCAAAAATAGTCTTGTTGCTTTTAGCACCGTCATCTCTAACTATATACAGATCTACTTGGCCAAATTTGGCTGGTACGGGTTGTTGGACTGTTATTAGATCGTCGTCCCACTTTAATATTTTTGCTTCCTGATTGCCAATAATGACTTTCCCACTTATCCAAGCGGGAAACAGGTTAAATCCTTTGATTTTAATTATTTGGGCTTGTATTCCCGAATCAGGAGTGACGTGGTATATTTTTGGTAAGCATTCTCTTTTTAGCTTGTTGTATTTGTAAATTGAGAAGATTAAGCTGCTGGCGACGATGATAATTGCAAGTTTTTTCATTGACGATTTTGTTTCCAATTTCTTTTCCCAATCAACCTGACTGAGAATAAGGGCAAATCCGAGCAAGAAAACCAAATTTGCGGAGGGGAAAATCTCTTTATTAAGCAGCAATACTTCTGTGACTAAATATTCAACTGGCAGGTAAATAGAAACATATGATGCCAAGGATAAAGCAGCTGCCACAATTGAGTTAATCAAGGTCATGATAGTGGGAAACGCGCTGTGTTTCTAATGGGAAAAAATTCATTCATTATATTTTTATTTCTGCGATACTAATTGTTATTTCTAAAAAATACAAGCTTTTTAATAAAGGAGAATATTGTAAGCCCAAGACAGCTTGCTAAAATAATCATACTGACCACCAGTCCCATACTATAAGGGCGTTGAGGGAGAAATTCAATAATGATTTCATAATCTTCTCTTCCTCCAACATCTTCTGGCTTTATATACCAAGAATTTGCATAGCCATTTATCATTAAATGTTGACTGTTAATAGCTAGATTTTTCTTCCAATTATCTAGATTGACTTTTTCTAGAAAACTGCTTTTATGTGAGTACTCTTTCACTCTATCGTTAAAATACGAAGAAATAATACTATTGTATTCATAATTATCTGTTGTCCGGTTATTAAGATATATTTTCCATCCCTCTTGATAGCTTTCGCTAAATACTAATAGGTAAGGATTTTTTGCGCCTTCCACCCTTGCTTTATATTTTGTTGGATTTAACCGAATAAAGGAAATACTTGGTATGCTTTGGTTTTCCATTTTGACCCTTTTTAATATCACCTCTGGTTCATAGATCATTTCAACTTTAAGATTTTTTTCTTGGATTGATGACGTTGTTATACTTGCATCGTCGTTCTCAGTTTTGGAAGATCGGAAAAACATCTCAAAATGCTTAAGCTCATTATTAGTAGGTGGTAAAGTGATTTCAGTGGTCTTTTCGTCGCTACTTTCATTAATGAAAAAACTGCCCATGCCATTGGCTTCGTAATCAAAAGTTATTCTGTAAATTGAGTTGCTTGAATAATTGTTTATTTTTGAAGTTTCGCTAATTAGATTTTCACTTATTCCATTTATTGGTAATGATAGTTGCTGATTTCCTTTTTTAAAGTGCTTTTTTTCTAGCTCTTTCCATTCGTATGCTTCGATCTTTTCATTACCATCTTCTAAGGGAAAATTTCTTATAAATATTTGGTATTCTCCATCCTCAGGTATTTCGATTTCATAGAGTAACTCTGAAAAATTACGCTTAACTTTTTGTTCTTTGGCTTCATTTTCTAGTTGAGCGAAAACAATCTTCCATTTTTCGAGCCCTCCTGATTCATTTATTTTTGTTGTATGGTTGCGTAGAGTGTTTTCAAAATCTGCAAGTAATGTTGAATATTTTTCGTTTTTTGACTCTTTTAGTTTTTTTATAATTTCTAATGCCTTTGTCATTTCATTCTGGTATCTGTTCAGTATTTTACTTCGTTCTTCTTCCTGATTAACCGTGAATTTAATTATTTCTGCTATTCGTTTTCCTCCATAGAATATGTGCTTATAAAATAATTCTTCGGGGTTTTTCCTAATTTTCCACTTGTCGTATTCTTCTTTTTTTGTGGCAAGAAAAGCCATAAGACTGTCTGGTTTCCAGCGAACGTATGGGAGAGTTTCTTCCGTGGGTGTACCGGCAGATTTTAGTTCCTCGTCACTAATTTTACTTTTTAGATAAGCTTCTATAAATATTTCATTAGCATTCTCTAGTAGATATTCATTACTAAAATAATTGTTATCTTCGCCAGCTAAGTATATGGCGGATCCTTCTTTGTGACTGCCAAGAGATAAAACCTTCGGCAAAACTTCAATCATATTTGGAGAGTAGATAGAGTTTTGAGAAATATACAAATGAGGAAGATAGTTGGTATCATCTAGATTGTAGTAATTAACAAATTGTGATCTTAGTTCTGGGTCGAGAGAGGATAGTTTTTTATTGATAAGCTCTTCACTATATTCATCCTTTAGTGTGGAAAAGGTTGTCTTGACATCTTTTCGTCGAATTATCTTTCGAAAAGACAGAAAGGATAATAGTTCTTGGTTTATTGGTTGTCTAGGGTCAACAAGATTGCCTTCAATCAAGTTGTAAATTCTCTTTTTCTCTTGTGTCAAGGAAAAATCGTTAATTATAGGTTTTGGGTTTGAAATTACTTCCGGGTCTCCGCCCTGACCGGCTCTTTGGTAGGGAGTTTCTAAAAAAGTTGGAGAAACTGTTGTTGGGATATATAAAACTCGGTACCACGATGGATCAGCAATTTGGCTATTTAATATATCTAAGTAGTTTGGGTCTATTTGATAAATGTCTATGCTATCTTTTTTTAGATTTTTAAGTATCCGAATCCCATTATCTCCTTCTATAAAAACGGGAAGATTAGCAATTAGCAATAATCCCAACATAAACGAACTCACATGCTTAAATTTTTTGCTATATAGGCTAAACGAAATAGTAGTCATAATGGAGAATGGGAAACTTATCAAGACAAAAAAGATAAAGAAGGTTCTAAACATTTTCATAGGAGTAAAATATGTCATGAGGAGTACAAAAAATTCTCCAAATGGCTGTCTTCCGGCAGTTGCTAAAAATAGGCCAACAAGATAAGTAAGTAAAACTGCGAATAGTAGTTTTTTATTATTCACTTTTTCATGCTTGAGTAGCAACTTCCCCATAACCATAATTAGCAATAAATAAGAAATGGAAAAATAAACAAGGCGGTATTCTCCCATAAAATTTAGAAATAGATTTCTGTTGCCATAACCCGTGCCCACAATAACCTTATCTATTGTTTCATAATGATTTACAAAGCTCTGTTGGATTGAAGCGTTATTTTTTAGTTGTTCAGGAATTATTTCGTTGGCTTCCGCCATATTGCTAAAAAGGTAAAAAAACAGTGAATTTCCTACGAGAATAAAAAAAGAAATAAGGACAAGAAATCTTGCTAGTCTTTTACGATATAGAAGAAAGAAGAAAACTATCGATAGGCCGATGGCAAGAAATACAACTTGTGAACTACAGAGTAAAAAAAATACAAAACCAAGAGGAAACATATGTTCCGTAAACGATTTATTATCAAAATACTTAAAATAAAAGTAGAAAAATAATGGAAAAAAAGCGTAACTAATAAACGCGTTAGTTTGTCCCCCGATTAAATTATTAAAAACTATCGGCATAAACGCGTAAACAAAAGCTCCTAAAACAACGGATTGGTTGTTGGGGTTGTTAATAAATTTTTTAATTATATATCTTAGAAAAGTGAAGGCATTTATAAGTGAAAACAAAGAAGTACAATATATAAATAGTTTACTACCTATTTCTCCTCCGAACAGGAATCCAAAAACATATGTTGGAAATTGGTAGATACCGAGAGGAATTGTGTAACCAAAGGAAAGCTCCGTCCAGCTATACGGAAGAGCTAATAACCTTTGAAGATTTAATTCTTTTAAATAAGGAATGTGCCAGTCCCAATTATGTCCAACTATTCCTGGTGTCAGGAATAGTTTCCAGCGAGATATAAAAGCGAGTAAAAGCGAAAAAATCACGAAAAAAATCCAAAACTTGTTTTTTTTAAAGAAGATCATTGTTGACTAGGCTTTTAATTTAATTTTATTGTAGACTCTCCATTGATGATATTTTTCAGGTGATAGAAAAACCTTCCTGGATTGGTAAAGAGTAACCTAATACCTCTCAAGATAGTTCTTTTATTTTTTTCTTTCTTAAAAAGTTGATACATACTATATAATTCCTCTCTGGTAAGACTCTTGGCTAGATGGACATTGTATTTATGCGAACTATTGAAATTAACATCAATATTGTTCCAGTTAATTTTTGCGTAATCCGAAGGGATAAGCTTCTTTTTTTGGGCGTATTCCCAGACAGGTGTTCCTGGAAGAGGAGTTAAAGCATAAACGCCGAACTCATCGATTTTACTTTTCTTTATAAAGTTTAATGTATCTAAAATAGTATCTTTAGTGTCCATTGGTGATCCGATAATAAACGATCCGCTGCAATAAAGACCATGTTTTTTAATCGTATTAACTGCCCTAAGGTTGTCATCAACCGTAATGGTCTCTCCTTTTAGGAATTTAAGTATTTTTGGGGAACCAGATTCCAGTCCCATACTGATTCCTTTGGTATTGATTTTTTTTAGCAGGTGACAAATTTCATCATCAATCAGGTTTGCTCTGGCAGAAACATAAATTTCCACTTTTTTATTTAATCCAGCTTTTGTTAACAGACATCCTAGCCTCCTTATTCTCTTTTTGTCAGCTATAAATAGGTCATCGTAGAAGTTGATTCTTTTAGCTCCATATTTTCTTACCAGTTCTTTAATTTCCTTAAATACGTATTCTGCAGAATGAAATCTTACTTTGTTCCAAAATCTTGATGATGAGCAAAATACACATCGATAAGGGCATCCTCTGGAAGAAAAAATATGAGCCATATTAGGATCAACCTTAAAAAGACTTCGGTCGGGAAAAGGAATTTTATCTATTGGATTTATAAGATTTCTCCTTGGAGTTGTTGCTAGTTTGTTTTTATCCCAATAAACTACTCCATTTATTTTTTTTAATTCATCTTTTGGGAAACTGTTTCTTTTAAGATAAACTTTCATTAATTCCAAAAAGGTTTCTTCTCCCTCTCCGACAATTCCAATGTCTATGTTTTGGTCTAGTGAAAGTGGGCACAAAGAAATGTGGCTCCCTCCGATTAAAATGCTTTTTACCCCCACTTGTTTACAAAAAAATGCCAGTTTTTTTGCCGCGTTATAATTTTGGGAAACACAGCTAATTCCGATAATATCTGGTTTCCTCTTTTTTATTTCATGTTCGAAATCACCTCTGATCATTTGAAAATCAATTTTGTGTTTACTTAAGTTATGCTTAATATAAGAAACTAGATAAGCTGGACCTAGTGGCGGGTATGAGCACTCAACTTCCCTTTCGGGATTTACCATATTTATAAATAGGAATTTAACATTGTTCATTTATAGAGATCGTTCTTATTAATTTAGCAGGATTACCTGCAATAACCGAATAATCAGGAAAAGATTTTGTTACTACGCTATTAGATCCTACAACACAACGCTTTCCAAGACAAACACCCTTGTTTATGAATGAGTGAGCACTGATATAACAACCGTTGCCAATAACTATTTTCATTGCTTTGTTGGAGGGTCCACTTTCTACAGGAGACAGAATTGGGTCGTCGATTCTGTGATCAGAGTCTATAACAGAAACGTTATAAGAAATAAGACACTTTTCGCCAATGAAAATTCTCTTTTGACACATAAGGGTGAAAAAAGCACCAATTTTGCTATTGCTTCCTATTTTTACCTTTGCGTCTTTATTAACGACTTTTATCCATGCGCTTATCGATATGGATGTATTGTCGCCTAGTGTAATATTGCCAAAGAAGCAATTACTTATAAAATCGTATCCAGGAACAATAAAACTGTTTTTGCCGAATTTCATTCCTCTCAATTTAGCAGGAAGAGAAGAAAGTTTTAAGCGAATTTTGTTTAATATCACTAATATTTTTCTCATTTCATTTGTTTAACAAATTTAGACATGCTGATTATTTATCTTCCTTTTTAATGTAGTATGTTGCCACATCGGCTTTGCCAACTAAACTTAATAAAAAAGTTAGGGGTATAAAAAATATTTTAAGTATCATTAGGGCTTTGTTGACTATTGGTTTGTTGCCAGCAACATAAGAGAGGCTCTTGGCTAAGTAATAAGCAGAAATATCATGCTTAGTTTTGAATATTTTTAAACCACCAACTTTTCCTAGTAGTAGGCTGATTGTTTTGGGAGTAAACAGATAAAAATGTCGTGGTGACTCTAAAGGAAACCAATAAGGTCCAAAGATTGATCTAAAAGGGCTGGAAAAGTCAGGAGTAGTGATAATCAAAGTGCCATTTTTCTTTAGGTTTTTTTTAATCTTTAGGAGTGCTTTTTTAGGATTGCCAAGATGCTCAATTACATGGCTCATTCTTATTACATCAAAATATGCTTCAGGGTAAGATGTATCTTCAATGAACCCTCTCTTTACATTCTTCAAACCAAGATTGTTTATAGCAAAGCTAACTGCCTTTTGTGAAATATCTAGCCCGTGAACTTCCCAGCCAAATTTCTTTAGATTGTAAAGACTTATTCCTGGGCCGCAACCAACATCAAGAATTTTTCCCGGTGTATCATTTGGAATAGGAGAGTAGATTAACTGCGTCAAAATACTTTTAGTATAGTCAAGAATGTTTTTCTTCTTTTTGTAATAACCATCCAGAAGATTTCTAGATAATCGCTCTGCTGTGTTTTTCCCCTCCGCATTGTAGGGCTCATATGTGTCAGGATAATATGAGCTTATTAACTTTTTCGTTGGCCTGGGACTCAAGTAGACTAAGCCGCAATTATCACACCTCATAAGATTAAAGTATTCTTTTGTGTTGTTTAGCCAATTTCTACTTTCAAGTAGCAATGTTTTCCGGCTACTGTCACACAAGTTACAATTTACTTTTTCCATATGCATATGTAACTAGGCAGAATAAACTTCGCCATATAATTTCTCAGACAACTTGTCCCAAGAATATTTTTTTTCCGCAGCACTTCGAGCGTTTTTTGCTAACCTTCTTGCCAGGTTATCGTCGGTCAAAATCTTAATCATTTCTTTTGCGAAATCTTTGTCGTCTTCAACTTTTGCAACCAGTCCAGCTTTGCTTTCAATTACTAATTTCCATGCGTCGCCAGATCGGTTTGTCAAAGTTGGTTTCCCTAGAGCCATTATGTCTCCCAACCTTGATGGAAACTCACAGCGATCAAGAATGTGTTTGGATCGTGGTAAAAGGATAAGGTCCGAAGCGGCAAGATGTAAAAGGTAGTCCTCATATGGCAAAATTCCCAAACTGTGTATTTTATTCGACACTTTCGAACCTTTAATTAGAAGTTCTACTTCAGGTTTTAAAGGAGCCAGAACAAACATTCTTAAATTGTTTAGTTTTTTGCATGCTAATTCAAATGAAGCTAAAATCATTCTTAAGTTTATAGTTATTGTTCCAGCGAAACACACAATTTTTTCGTTTAGGGGAATATTTAGTTTTTTCCTTGCATCATTTTTCCTTGCAGTTTTAATAACGTCAGCGGCAGAGCCATTAATAATTTTAATAATATTCTTTGGTTCTACTCCTGACCTGAGAGCTCTTTTCTTTAACTCGTTACTTGCTACCGTTACCTTGTCAGCCAAGAGAGGAATCTTTGTTTCTAAAAAGTCAGCAATGTTCTCTGTTATAATCCCTTGTTTGTTTAAATGTGTTAGCCCTTCTTTCCCCCATAAATCATCCCAATCAACAACAATTTTAAATTTTACTAATCTGATTTTTTTTAAAAACCACAACGGAGGCACAGGTAAACCGCAGGTTAGTGAAGCGACATTAAAAGTGTGAAAAACATCTATAGAAGATGTAATGCTTTTGAAAAATACATAAGTTGCTCTGTATAAATGTCCAGGAAGTTCTCTTAGTCCGTAATTTGCAAATCTTGGTAAGGATATGACTTTCACTTTATCAATAACTTGAGTACTTATCTTCAATGTTTTTTTATTTTGTAGGCAGAATATGGTTACCTGATGGCCTTCCTTCGCTAAGCTGCGCCCTAGCCAAAAGCACCGCCAGTAGGTTCCTCTTCCCTTTGGATTGTTGTCAATATAGAATATTTTCATTTTTTTCTGGACTTGAAAGTAACTAGACTGTATATCTTAAAACCAACCTTACTATTAAGAGCCAATTTTAATCCCTTATGAAAAATGGCGCGGTTTCTTGTTAGTAAATAGACAATCATGCCTACATATTTTCCAAATCGAAATTTCAATATAGTTTTTTCATAGAGAGCATATCCTTTTTTAAGCGTTTTTATTCGCTCTTTTTCAGTAAATTGTTCTGTTTCGAAAACAGGCTTTAAATCTCTACTGCCAATATTCTCCATGACATAGTCAGGGTGATAGATCCAGTGAGCTTTATTTTCTATCCAATCATAAAGCTCAGTTCCAGGATAAGGAATAACATTGTACATATTAACGAAATTAGTTGGTAGACTCTTGGCAAAATTTAAAGTTTCCATGGCAGTTTTATATGTTTCTTCGGGATGACCGATTATAAAATTGACAGAGTTTTTAATACCAACTTTATTAGTTAATTTGACGGCATTTCTAACTTGAGATAATTTAATTTTTTTTCCAATGCGGTCAATTATTTTTTGGTTGCCTGATTCTGAACCGTAAGAAATAAACACGCAACCAGAGCGCTTCATTTTCGTAAGTAGTTTTTTACTGACCCTATCAACCCTAATTCCATTGTATAGTTGATAGGTAATTTTAAGACCCTTTTTAATAATCAAGTCGCAAATTTTTTCTGCTCTGTTCAAGTCAAGACTAAAGCAATCATCGTTTATCTCAAAGTTAATAAATCCTTGTTGGTACCAGTGTTCTATTTCGGCAACAACATTCTCCGGGCTTCTAGCCCGAAAACCTTGTCCCATCGACAGTCTCACGGAACAATAATTGCAACCATAAGGACACCCTCTTGAGGTTATGATAGGAATTGTTTTATTCTCATAATAAGTATATTTCTCAAACTTAAATTCTGAATAATCCGGAAATGGGAGTGTGTCTAAGCTATGGATGTATGGACCGTTGGCATTCTCAATGATATTGTTTCTTTTATCTCGCCAAATCAGATTGGGAACTTTTTTAAAATCGGGTTTCTTTTTACCAAGTTCTGACAGGAATTTCGGGAAAGCAATCTCTGCCTCTCCTTTCATGGCAAAATTAGTACTTGTTTTTGCTAAAACCTTTGATTTAACTGCGGAAACATGAGGTCCGCCAACAATAATAGGAACTGAGGTTTTGGCAGAGATTTCTTCAATTAGGGAAAAAACATATTTGTAACAATAACTAAAGGCGGTGAGTCCGATAATGTCGGGTTTAAAAGTCTTAATAAGTTTGAATAGCTTTGAATCGTCGTTTTCAATCGCTTGATCAAAAATTCTAACTTCATGGTTTTCTTGTTTAAGAACTGCCGAAAGATATGCTAGTCCTATATGGGGATGCCCTGGAACAGACTTTTCGTTACCGTACAGCGTCTTTGTCCAAGGAGACACAAATATAATCTTCATTATGATTTTACCAAACCGTCCTTAACTCCGCGAAAGATTTGGCTTATTAGATCAAACCTTTTCACCCTAATGAGAGTAATCAGATAATAAAATAAAAAGAGGGGTAAAAAAAACAATACAAAAACAAGGTAGTTTTCACCGTATTTTTTCATAAATATTATTCTATTTCTAAGGTTGTAGTACGCTCGGTCGGTGTTGTTCAAGGCCAATCCAATGCCATAGTTTTCCTTGGTCTTTAAAGGGGTGTTATGGTAGGTAATTGCTTGAGGTATAAACAAGATTTTGCCCCCTGCTCGCCTAACTCTTTCAGATAGGTCTGCCTCCTCATAGTGCATAGGAAAGTTTTTGACGTCAAATTTGCCAACTCTATTAAAAAGGTCTTTATTAATCATAAAAACATTTGGAATATGGCCAACTTGTTTAATTTCGTCAAACTGACCCTTGTCTTGTTCGTAAATGCCGCAATAGCTAGTTTTACTGGTCAGCATATTAATGCTTGCTCCGGCGTACCAAATCGTTTTCTTGGATGCAAGATAATACATTTTTGGACCAAGAAGCCCCGCATCTGTTGTCGTTTGCATTTTTTTGACAAGAAAATGAATCATATCCTTATCGATAACATTGTCATCATCAATGAATAGAAGATATTTTCCATTGGTATTAGCTGCACCCAAGTTTCGTCCTCCTCCGGCGAGAAGATTTATATCGCTTCTAATAATCTTTATATGAGGAAACTTTTTTGAAGTCAGGCTATGTGTGTTATCTGTCGATCCGTTGTCAACAACAATAATTTCATAATCTTTGTAAGAAGAATCCAAAACAGACTTAATGCATTTAAAAAGATGGCCAACTCTGTTCCAGGTAACTATCACGACCGATACTATTGGTTTTTTCATTTGATTGCCTTCACATATATTACCATTAAAAATGTGGTTTCACTTTTTAGCTTTAGAGTAAATTGAGTAGGCAATATGTTCGAGCTTGGAGTTCAATCTCCAGATAAATGTCGGTAAAAATAGAAAAAAAGATGGGAGATAATTGCTTAAAACGGAATTTAGAAAGTAAGTAAAAGTGACCGCTTTTGACATCGCAGGCATTTTTTCGGTTTGATCCGAACATTTTGGTAAATCTATATTAAAAATTGCAGCTAGGGAATACAAGAATTTTCTTGATTGTTTTTTATAGGCAAACGAAGACATCGAAGATTTAACTTTGCTGGGGCCAATCTTATAAATATTTATTGATCTAGCTGTCTTTAGGAGCTTTTTTCCTTTAGTAGTTCTAGTAATGATTAGGTTGCTGCCTGCATTATTGTTTTTCATTGCTTCGTCGATCCAAGCATCACCAAGAGAAATGTCGGCATACTCGTTACCAAAATTTGAACAGAAATAGCAACATTCTGGAACAAAATACCCCTGGTTGAAAAATCGTTGATATTCAAAAAATGGCTTTTCTATTTCTTTGTTCCGTGTTTTTATGCTTAGTTTTCCGGGCCAGTTGCCTTTTCTGTAGTTAATGCCAACAACGTTGTTTTGTTTAGCACAGTAATACTTTAAGAGAAGTTCTGTGCCTGTGAAATTAAAACTTTTTGCGCAAAATAAACCAATACAAAGGTATACTTTTTTTCTTAGAAGAGGGTCGATCATTTGCATCATTCTCACCCCTTCGATTTGGCATCCTAATCCAACAATAGCCACTTTTTTGTATCGACTCTTTTTTACTTTACGCAATATAGTATTTAGAGGCACCGGAACATACTTTGACCCTTTAGCTTCAATAATTTCTTTAGGATCGTTGGTAATTATTGGCTTGCCTTCAAATGGATTATTCTTTGAAAATTTAGTTACTACGGCCGCGTCGATAATATTCTTCTCTAGTAGTTCTGTTAAGAGGGTGGTTACCACTCCTCCCGAAGAAGATGAAAGTCTTAGATTGGGATTATTCGAGTAGCCTAAATAACAGCCATTGAAATTGCCCAATAATTTATCTTTGGGTATTTTGTTAAAGACAGAGAATTTTAGTTCGTTAAGATTTGTATTTAATACAGGACACACCTTCAAACAAAGTCCACATCTAATGCATTTTTCTTCATCTACGTGGACAATATAACTTGCCCTTGTTTTTTTTAAAGTGATGGCATTTTTAGGACAAACGGAGAAACATGTTCCACAAACTCTACAAGTTTTTCTATTTACAGATTTATTTATCATTTTGACATGTTTGTTTGATGAATTTACTGAGAAGAATAAAGTTTTCTCTTGATAGCTGTTTCACCTTGGACAGATTTTCAATGATTTTCCTTTCGATTTTATCTTTTTGTTTAAAAACATTGACAATTTTTCTAATAGTTGGAGTTACTTCTTTACTTGGGTCAACAACTACTTGATCTAAATCAAAAAATTTCATTGTCCCTCTTCCACGATGATCATTCCTTGGTATTAGGAATATTGTCGGAACCCGATTAGAAACAGCCGCAATGGAGGAATGAACCCTTGATCCTATATAAAAACTAGAGTGACTAATGATTTCCTTAAGCTCCTCAGGAGTTAGCTCGTTGTTTTTCAAAATTCTAACTCTTGAATTGTTGGCTTGTCTAAATACTTTGTTGCTCACACAGATATCATCTTGGCTGTGGGGAATGACTAAAATATTTTCTTTCGTTTCATTAAGCAAAAACTCAATAGTTTTCATAATAATTCTTTCATAATTTGAAAATGAAAAATATGGACCTTTTATTGATAGTCCAATGTACGGTTTGTTTATATCTATTATTTCTTTGGTATCCTTTGATTTCTGGTTTTTAAGTAAAAAGGCTGTGTCGGCGGTTAAATGATAATTAACAACCCCCAACTTATCTAAATACTTGGCGGTTTGTCTCTCTCTAATTATCAGTAGGTCGGTATTATTAAAAACCTTCTTTGCCACATATTCGGTAAAAGTGTGCTTATATGGTCCTAGACTGCATCCAAAGATAATTAGCGGTTTATTAAAGATTTTGGCAAGCAGGAAGCGAGAGAATTGAGAGAAAAGACTGATATCGGAAGGAATCTCTCCGGGAACTTCTATAATGAGGTCTGCTTTTCGAAAGAAAGGAACAGAAAAAAACAAAAGCAGGGGGGCAGTTAGCTTAATTGAAAACCTTTCACCGTTAAAACCATAAATATTAAGTTTTTTGTTACTAAAAACCTTGCGGTAGTTTCTGATGTCCTCATTTTTGAAAATTGATCCCTTGTAGAATGTTGCTTCGGGGAATGCGCTTGACATTTTCTTAATTGTGGCTACCACCATTGCCATCGATCCAAAATTACCGTGAAAAGGACTACCTGAAACAACAATGTTTAATTTGCCTCCTTTATCCTTTTTTTTCATTTTTAGTCGGACTGGCTGTGATAAATATTGTTGCAAATCCTGAATATGTCGGGTCTAGATATTCTTTTCTCCTTATCTTATCGCTTAACTCTTTAAATGGTATCTCGAAACCCAGTAGTTTGAAAACATATAAAAAGATCATAGATGTAAGCTCTCCAACTCCTCCCTTGACCTCATTTTTTTTAGGTTTAAAACCAGAGCTTAATAACAAAGATGAGAGCTTATCGATCTGGTAGTGTCTATGGCCAAAATACCATGCTGGATCGAGCAGATTGCTAAAAAAACTTTGGTTAGGCGTAGAAATTATAAGCCTTCCGTTTGGTTTGGTGACTTTATAAATTTCTCTCAGTGCCTTTTTAACTTTATTTCTTGGTAAATGCTCAATGACGTCAAAAATGGTTATCAAATCAAAAAAATTTTCTGGAAGGTTAAGTTTCATGGCAGACATTTTTAAAATTTTAGCTTTGGGAGCACTTTGTTTCGCGCTTTTCACAAAGTTGTCATTAGTGTCAATTCCAATTACTTTTTTAACTCCGGACTTAATCATGGCAACTTCAAACCAACCATTATAGCAACCAATATTAAGAACGACTTTATCTTTAACGTTGCCGCATAAACTGAGACACTTCTGATGTCTGGCGGTAAAACGGGCCCTAGGATTGTCGGAATACTTCTTCATTATTATTGTTTCCAGCCTTCTCTATTCATCTCTGATGTTTTAAATTTAGCCAAAATTGTTTCTGTTCCATAAATCCACAACGTTGCTAGACAAAACCAGGGGTGCAATAACCACACCTTGTCCGGCTTTCTCCAATATCCCTTGATGGCTTGGATTATTAAGGGGAATATTAAAATAGTTGAGAAGATGAAATAGAGTTGTTTATTTAATTTTTTCTGGAAAGTAACTTGTCTTGTTCTTTTAGCTTCCATGTAGAAAAAATCCTTTGCTCTTCTCTTTTGTTTACGGTAAAAATCATTCATTTTAGAGCAGTAATCGTGGATTATACCAACTTTTACTTTTGCAAAGAAAAATGGTTTTTTCTCGGCGATAGCATAAGGAATATCAGTGTCAAAAAGATAATTTGAGTTACCTACTGCCTTTTTTATCACATCACTGCGCCAGATAACTCCATTGGCGCCAATCGTGGGGATCAGGTCACCGGTGACTTTAACTTTTAAGTAGTCGCCCTTGTCAGATTGATCAAGGTCTATCCCCGTCCATCTTCCTGATATTGCTGACATTCTGTCATAGTTGCCGATAAAATAACAATAAGGATCATTAGCACCTATTAGAGCGCAATACCGATTGACTAGACTGTCATTTTTTCGATAAGTATACTTCCATGGCTCATTTCCAAGAATGCTTCTATCCTCAAATGGCGCAACCATTTTTAGAAGCCAGTCTTTCTGTGGCAAGAAGTTATCAGAGTCAATGGATAAAATCAGCTCATTTTGTGCTTTACTTAGAGCTACTGCCTTGCCCGATTCAGCTGTTTTTAAAGGATTTCTGCATATCTTTGCTCCGTATTCTTTAGCAATTTCCAACGTTTTGTCTGTCGAGCCCCCATCGGCGATGATAATCTCAATTATTCTTTTGGGATATCTTTGCATTTTGATAGATTCCAAACATGTTTTTAACACTCTTTGGGCATTAAGAACTGGGATAATTATTGAAACAGAAGGATAATTTTTCATTGCCCTCATTTTACTTGAAAATCACGTGCCGCACGATAAACTAAAGAGTAATCTTCTATCGCTATTCTATACGAAAATGCATCCCAAAGCACGTGTCCTAGCATTGCCAAACCAATTGTTAATATAAGCCATCTGTATTTCCTAATTGTGGCAGATAGGATGAAAATTAAACTAATTAACTCCCAACTATGAAACGGGACAAAAACTTTTTTGTTGATGTAAAAAAAATCTAGCCTAAGAAAATTTACATGATTAAAGTTTAGGCCATAAGCCATCCAGTAATCAAAAAGGTGGTCTAGGTCTATTGCGAAACTAACGAATAAGCAAAGAAATACATATCTAATATTCTTTGTTTTTATATATACAAAGGCAGATATTGCCAAAGCTATCAAAAGATGTCCCGAAAGATGCCAAAGTTCCATTTATAAAATTGTTTTAGAGTAATCTAGTGTTTTTTTGGGTAACGAATTGTGAATGATCACTCTTTCGCAATTCGACAGAGTTTGGGTTAAGCCGATTTCTAAAATAGTTTTCTTTTTCACTACTTTGTCGAAAAATCAATTAATTTACTCGGTAATTTAAGAGTCATCCGCCAATAATATTTAAATGTATCCCAATCGGTTAAACCCTCCTTGGCTTTTCTGAGAATCCACTTGTGGTTAAAGATAGACTTATAGAATCCTTGAACAAGCTCTTTTATTTCACCGTCAGTCATTTTAGTTTTTAGTATCGGTTCTCTCATGTCATACCTTTCCCAATCCTTGGTTTTTAGCCAACCCATTTTTTTAGCCTCTTTAAATAATGGAGTCCCTGGGTAAGGAATGATTATCGTTGCTTGCAGAGTATCGGCCAACCCTTCTTCAAATATCTCTTTAGCAAAGCCTAGAGTTTTTTTAGCTTCTTTCTTTGTTTCCCACGGATAGCCAATCATCACCGTCAAATGTGGCTTAAGCCCGGCCTTTTTTGCCCACTTTAGAGCTGGCTTTATCTGAGAAACTTTTAAATTTTTGTTAATTTTATCAAGAGTATTTTGGTTAACCGACTCAAGTCCATAAAGAAGAAATCTAAATCCGGCTTTACCCATAAGTTGATAATCAGTTTCAGTTAGCCCAGAGTTAAATCTCATATTGCAACTCATTCTTATTTTTTTACTGTAACCTCTTTCTATCATTCCGTTACAAAATTCTCTAAGCCAGTCCCCTATCGGGAAGGTGCCGGAATCGTCCATAATCTCTCTAATATTGTAATTTTCAATCAGACTTCCTACTTCGTCCAAGGCTTTTTTGACACTAATCTGTCGGTATTTGCTTCCCGGGTAAAGAGTGGTCCATGAGCAAAAAGAACATCTGCCCCAATAGCAGTCCCGGCCAAACATGGTATATGTTCCAGGGATACGACAATAGTTGGTGTTTTTATATGCATAAAGCTTCCACTTAGTAAGATCTCTATCTATTGGTGAAAGAGAGTTTAAATCGTGATTAAGGGAAAACTCCCCACTGTTGGCAATTTTTCCTTTGCTTCTATACCATATTCCCGGTTCGAGTTTTTCTTTTTTGGTTAGGTAGTTGCAAAGATTTAACAGCAAAAAATCATAATCACCTCCGGTCAGAACGTAATCAGTCAGACAATTTTCCATCGATTCATTTGGAAGAGTGGTGACATGGTCACCAAACAAAACTATTTTTATATTCGGATTAGACTTTTTTATCTTGTCAATTATTTTCCAGTGCAGTTTTACAACAGGGGTTTTTGTTTCTAGAGCAAGTAGATCAGGTTTTTGTTTAATTAAATTTTCTTGCCACACGGCGTACTTCTGGTCTTCCCATATTCCATCCATCCAAACAACTTTATACCCGGATTTTTTCAACATTGTAGCTGCCGAAGCTGGCACCATTGGATAAGCTGTCCAAGGTTTTGTTGCCCATTGAAACTGCCTGTTTTGGCCTAAAAGAGGTTTGCCTTTTTCTGATTCTAAAGGAGGATAGCCGATTGCAATTTTCATAAACCGAGTATATCAGTTACGGCTAGATCTTGTCACGGCTATACTTGCTTTTAACCATTTTTTTTGTGATTCCTCTAAAGAACATAAATCCGTAAAAAAAATGGGTTATTAAAATTGTGGGGACAACCAGAACTGATTCAAGAACATTTTTGCTTTTTGTGTAGACCCAAATGCCAGACCATAAAAGTAAAATTGTGTAGACCGATATTGAGAAAAGGTAGAGCTTAATAAGTATTGAGGATAATAGTAAAAAACCTAGCCTGTTTAGAATGATCCAAAATAACGGCCCAAGAATTAGTCCAAAAGAAAAAAACAATGGTCCGAAATATCCGACCCTTCTTGATGTTTTAGGAAGTATTTTTACAAAAAAACCACGATGAAGACCATAACGGCCCGCTTGTTTTAAATGTTTTAAAAAAATATCTCGCCGATGGTGATAAACACAAACCTTGGGATCATATACTATTTTCTTTCCCAACTTATAGACAAGATCATGGCAAAACTTTGTGTCTTCACCTGGCCAAAAAGCCGAGTCGAATCCGCCAACTTTCTCAAAATCACTTTTTCTAACGATCAAATTAAATGTTGGATAATCATCAACAAATCTTTTTTTTCCGGGCCAACTGCGATATCTTCCTGCTCCGCCTGATCCCAACCATGTGGCCCACATCCAGCCACTAACCCTAGATAAGAGGCTGTCAGAATCCGGAGTGAGACCAGGACCACAAACAGCGCCGATATTTGTCTTCTTAAAGTAACCAACCGCATTTTTAAGCCAGTTTTTACATGGAAAAGCATCATCGTCAATAAATGCTACAATTTCTCCTTTAGATACCTTGACTCCAATATCCTTTTTGTCAGCTGGACCAGGTTTTGGCCAAGTCGACACTATTCTAGTTTTAGGAAAATTTTCCTTTGAGTTCCTGTCAGGCAAAATTATAATTTCAAAATCCTGATAGCTTTGGGCCAAGAGGTCTGGGATCGTCTCGGTCCTTGCCCAAGGCTCAATTTTTTTTAATGGAATAATTATGCTAACTTTTGGACTCATATTCGCCAGTGTTTATTTTGTAATCTAACTCTGGATCGTACTTCCACATCCTTTTGCTCCTGTTATCATAGTAACGCAGGATGACTAATCGATAATAAACAGCCAGCGTATCGACTAGTACCTCAAGAATAGTCCTGGTTTTTACTGTGCTTGAGAAGACAAATCTTTCCGGGTCTACCTTAATAGGTGCTTCAAATATTTTTTTATAGCCCAACTTATTAGCCACTGCAAGTAGTTCTATATCAAAGGCAAATCTTTTGACCAGCAACCTAGGTAAAACATCCACTAAAACCTCCCTTTTAAATATTTTCAAACCAGCCTGAGTGTCTTTTATATTTAAGCCGAAAAGAATTTTTAGGCCTATTTGATATCCGATACTATAAATTTTGCGCAAGAGTGGATATTCTACCTGTGAGGCGGGATGTCTTTTTGAACCGACTATTATGTCGGCGTCGTACCACTCCATGTGCTCAATTATCATTGATATTCCGTTTGGATCAATATCCATGCCGGAATCAATAAAAGCGATATAATTTCCTTTTGCTCGAGCCATTCCATATCGCACCGCGTATCCTTTTCCTCGATTATTTTTGTAACCAACAACGTTAATTTTTGAAGAACGAACACTCCTAGCATTTTTATATGTATCATCTTCTTTTCCATCGGCGACACAGATTAACTCATAATCATACCTAATCTTATCAAGTACGGATTTAATGCGAAGAAGGTCTTTTTTGATAGTGCCTTCCTGCTTATATGCCGGAACTATAACCGATAAGAAATTAACTTTCTCTTTTTTCATTGTAAAAATAGTATCCCACTAGTGAGAACAATAACCAAATCATGACCGCGAGAGAAACAATTGCCAGTTGCATCAAGCTTTCATGGAACAGGTAAATTGCAACAACTTGCACTACCGCGGCAAGCGCATAGAGAATAACGGATTTTGTTTTTTTGATAGAAACAAAGTAGTTGATTAATAAGTACGAAATAGATGACAAAGAAAAAATCAACGCGAAATATTTAAGGTATTTTATAATCGGCAAATAGCCTTTTCCATATAAAGCTAAAACCATAGTTTTTGGGAAAAATAGATAGATAAGAAAAAGACCCAAACAAATAAAAACAACAAACATTAAACTTAAGCGAAAAACCTTTTTATGATTACCTCCACCCGAGTGTTTTTCTGCAGTAATAGGAAACATTACTGTAATTATGGGGGATATGGCAAAAAAAATAATTTTGCCCAGTGTTGACAAGGCTGCATAAAATCCGGCGTCAGACGCAGATAGAAATCGTTTAGCCAAAATAATATCTGTGCTATATAGTGAAGTATAGGCCAGGTTTAATAAAAATATTGGAAGTATGACAGAACTGAGTTTGATTTTAGGCCTAAAACGCTTTCTTTCACCGCTCTTTAGCAGTTTTTTTAGACAAATATAGGTAACTACTCCAACTATTAAGGATGTAACTAGAAAAGAAGAGGTTGCTCCAAAAACACCGTATCCTAAAACAACCAAAGCTAACGCAAGAATAAGCTTGGTGGCTGATCCTAAAATTCCAACGACTGACAGTTTAAAAAATTCCTGCATTCCTTGTAAAAAACTCTGGTTTATTGTTGTGTAAAGACCAACTATTCCCGAGATTAGCATTACAAAAACTAAATCGGTATGACCAATGTTTATAGACTTACTGATTACGGAGCTTAAGGGGATTGCTAATAAGGCAAGCAATATGTATACCGGAATGGATTTTGCTAATATCCAATCATATGTTTTTTTAATCTCGCTATTTTTCTTATAAAAAGAAGAGATTTCTTTCACCAGAGACAGTCTTATTGTTCCAATCGGAACCGATATCATATATGTTAAAGAAATCAAAGATGCAAGCAGGCCATAATCCGCAGGACCCAACATTCTCCCCATAAATAGATGGTATAAATAATTACCTGCGTTTGATAGAGTTGACCCAACAAGAATTAAAATACTGCCCGAAAACAGTTTATTGCCAACAATTGATCTTAAAAATGAATTTAGCCGTTGATACATGGATAACTATTATAAATTCTTTGTCCATTGTACAATTTATCAATGAAAAGTGTAAGTGTAATTTTGGCAACTCTAAACGGGGGTGAAATATTAAAAAAATCGCTCAAAAGCATTAGGGGCCAAGACTATGATCAAGAAAAAATTGAGATAATCGCTGCCGACGGAGGCTCGACAGACGATACTATCAAGACATTAAAAAAATACGGAGTTAAAATAGTTTTTGAAAACACTGGTAGTCCCGAAGGAGCCAAAGGAATTGCTCTTAAACGTGCCAAGAACGAAATTATATTAGAAATTGACTGTGATAATATTCTTCCTGACAAAGACTGGCTTAAAAAGATGGTTTTCTATTTTGATAAAGAAAAAGATATTGTTGGTGTTTACACATGGAGATATAAACATGAAAGGAATGATAAGCTGCTTAATCGCTACTTTTCTCTGATAGGTGCCAACGACCCGGTTGCTAGATACCTAGGTAAAGCAGATCGACAGTCTTATGTCAGTCAAGAATGGAATCTGTCAGGAAAAGCAATAGATAAAGGAGATTATTTTTTGATTGAATTTGATGAAGACAATCTTCCTACCGTTGGCGCTAATGGGTTTTTAATTAAAAGAGACCTTCTTTCGAAAGCGAAAATAAGCAGTAAATACTTTTACCATATTGATGTCAATATGGACCTTGTTAAAAAAGGGTTTACTAAATATGTTGTTGTTAAAAACGACATTTTTCATGCGAGCGGGGAAAGTCTTATTCACTTTCTCAAAAAAAGAAAAAGATACATGGAGCATTTGTATCTTAAAGATCTCTCTAAAAGAAGATACTTAATATATGATAAAAATAAAGATAGAAAAAAAATAGTTGAGTATTCTGTTTGGGCTCTGACTATTGTTGGCCCCTTGTCCGAATCGGTTAAGGGCTACTTAAAAGTGCGTGATTGGGCTTGGTTTTTGCATCCATTAATATGTTATTTTATGTTTTGGATATATTTTCTTTCGGTGGTTAATTGGCAGTTCTGGAATTGGCTTGGTATAAAAAAAGGGTTAAAAAGCTAGGTTTTTTGAATTACTACCTCCCAAAAATTAGTCCATTGTCTTAAAAACTTTGGCGCATGTTTAAAATACACATATAGTGGTCCAGCGTGAATTCCGAAAACAAGTCCTTCTATGCTGGTGCACGATTTACAAAATTTAGATGTTGATATTAGTTTTTTAATGTCGTTTTCACAATATTCTCTTTTATGCTCTCGATAAGGAAATTTCCTTGTCCCTTTAAAAACTCTCCTAAGTCTTTCAAAAAGCCGACATTTATTTGGAGTAGTAAATATAAAATAGCCACCATTTTTTATGACACTAAAGGTCTGGTTTAAACAATCTAAATCATTTTCGACATGCTCTATTACATGAGAAGCAACAACTAAGTCAAATTTACGATTTTTAAATATTTTAGTTAGGTTATGCCAATCGCCGTTTATCTCATTAATATTTAAGTTTTCATATTCTGATTTTTTCGGCATAGACAACTTGTCTTTCTCTAAACCAATCAGTTGATGACAATATGCAGAAAGCTGCTTAGTTTTATCTAAATTTGAACAGCCAATTTCCAAAACAATATCTTTGATACAAACTAATTTTATATAACTACTAAGCAGATGATGCCAATCGTAACAGAAAGGAGTTCTTCCTAAATAGAAAATATTATTATTCACTAGTCAAAATTTCTAGAAACAAACCATTCCGCTCCACCTTGGTAGGGGAAATTACACCACTTGCAAATGTCTGGCAGATTGTCTTTGTTATACTCCAAATGTTTGTTTTTAAACTTTTTTAGCAACGGACTATTTCTGATATCTGAGAATGACTGATTTTTAATGTTTCCCAGCACATATCTTGATTCATAGTCGCGACAACAAAGGACATAATTGCCCTGGCAATCAATAACAATTGTGTGCCATAAAGACCGACAAGGATAGGTTTGAGCAGATCGACTAAGACAAACCTTATTATCTACTGGAGATTCTCTCCCCCATTGGTGAGACTTAGATATAGTTACTGAGTCAACTTTAGAAGACCAGTACCTTAAATGTCTACCTACGGCCTTCTCGTTTTCTTTAACCACAATTGAAGAAATTTGAATTTTTGGATACTTTGAGTCTTTGTCGATTTTTTCTTTTATTAGGTTGTTAATATTCGAAATAGTCCTGCGATAATCCAACCCCATAATTTTTTTGTATTCTTTAGGGCTGGTTCCATTAAAACTAATATTAATTTCATCAATTTTCAAATCTATAATTTGTTTACTAATTTTGCTAGTTAACAAAGAGGCGTTAGTGTAAAACTTAACAAGATGTCCTAGCAGCTTTATTTGCTTTGCTCTATCTAAAAATTTAGGATCAGTCAAAGGCTCTCCAAATCCACTCATAAACACTTTGTTTATCAATGGATTTTCCTTTTTAAGTCGACTGATAATGCTTGCAAAAACTTCCTCACTCATCGGTTTTTTGATTCTTTTCATGTTTACGTGGGGGCACATTACACATTTGGCATTACAAATACTTGTCGTCTCAATAATTAGATTGATTGGTCCTGATAAGTCCTTCTTTGATTGATCGTTAATAAATTTTTTTAATATATACCGGTACACCTTAAATGAGGCAACTTTATCAACTATTGCCTGAATCCATTTGGAAGATGAGTACGCAGTTTTAACTTTTTTTATTATCTTTTCCATGATGCCTGTATAGTATACTAAATTTATAATTATGGCTTTCAAGCTATCAGTAGTAATTTGTACATTCAACAGGGCAAAAAGATTGGAAGAGTGTTTGGCGGCACTAGTCAAACAAACTTTTGTCGGTTTTGAGGTGGTAATAATCGACGGAAAATCAACTGACAATACGAGAGAAATTGTAAAGAAATACTCAAAAAAATTAAAGATTAGAATGATTGTTGAGGAAAAAAAGGAACTATCCCAAGTAAGAGACAGGGGTTGGCGAGAAAGTAGCGGTAAATATATTTCATGGATAGATGATGATGTAGTAGTTTCGCCAAGGTGGGCCGAAAGCATTGTTAGAATTCTTGATAAGAATCCAGATATTGCTGGTGTTACCGGTCCAACTTTGGTTGATGAGCAAATCTTAAAAAATAGAGACGTTTTCTTTTTTTATCAAAAAAAAGGCTTCGTTGGATTTATGGGAAAAATATGGGAAAAACTATTTATTGATGGCGACAGATACCAGGTCGGCAGAATATTTAAAAGTGGCGCTTGGTCACCCGGTTCAAATTTTCAACAAAGCTTAAAACTTAAAGGGCTGATTGATGTTGACTATCTTGAGGCCTGCAATATGACTTTGAGACACAAATATATAAAAAAAGTTGGAGGTTATGATTACGGATACACGGGAGTGGCTGAATGGTGTGAGCTTGATTTAGCAATGAGGGTAAAAAAACTAGGATATCGATTAGTTTTTAGCTCGGATATTGTAGTTCATCACAATATATCAAAGGGAGGAGTTTACTCAAGAAGAACAGGTGCAAAACAAAGAATGGAAAACTTTTATAAATTCTATTTCCGTCACATTTATAAATTCAGGCCAAGTTATCTAATTAAACTTAGTCTTTATTTGATTTTTCTGAACGGCTATTGGTTTTATAAAACGATAAAAGAAAAAAATCTTAACTGGCTTGGAGGATTGATGGGAACTTTTACAGGATTAAAGCATGTCAATAAAAAATAGTTTTAAACCTCTAGTCAGTGTCATAATCGCCAATCACAATGGTGAGAAGTTTTTGAAAAAGTGCATAAGTTCTTTATTAAAGGAAAAATCTTCACGCTTTGAGATAATCATTGTTGACGATGCTTCCAGTGACAACAGTGTTGGCCTGATTAAAAATGAATTCGGTATTAAAAATAAACTAAGACTGATTGCTTTGGCAGACAACGTCGGCGCGGCTACCGCAAGAAACATTGCCATTAAAACAGCGCTAGGGAAATATCTATTCTTCTTGGACACAGACACTATTATTAAGGCTGGATGGGTGCCCAAGATTGTAAAATTTTTTACTAAACATCCTAAGACAGGAATCGGACAGACGAAGCTTCTAAAAATGGGCACAAATAATTTTGATTATGCAGGAGACTATATAAGCAGAATGGGGTTTTTAGCAGAGAGAGCTAGGGGTTGTCCTGATGACGGAAGATTTAGTCAGGAGGATGTGGTTTTTGGAGTGAAATCGGCAGCCATGATTGCAAGAAAAGAAGTTATTAATGCTCTTGATGGATTTGATGATGATTATTTTATTTACTGGGAAGATACTGATATTTGTTGGCGGTGTTGGCTTGCGGGTTATGAGGTAAGAATGTGTCCTGAAATTAATGTCTGGCATGCTTACGGAACAAGCAAAAAAGATCCTAAAATATATTTTAACAATAAGATCACCTATAGAGGGTGCAAGAACAATTTATCTAGTCTTATAAAAAATCTAGATACCTTAGGGCTATTTTATACTTTACCAGCTAATTTCCTTTCTTGGCTTATCTTGTCCATTATATTTTTGTTTAAGGGTGATTTTCACAAAAGCTTAGAAATAGTCAGATCCTTGCTTTGGATTGTTGTTCATCCCCTGACCCTTGCTAGAAAACGAGCAATAGTCCAAAATGGCCGAAAGATATCTGATAAGCAGTTATTCGCAATTGTAGGAAGCAAGATAAACTTAGCTTACTGTATCGGAAAAGGAAATGCTTACTTGAAAGGAAAACCTTTCTAATGACAAAAAATATTGTAGTTAGCATTATAATCCCCTGCTACAACAGCGAAAGTCATTTAAATAGGTGTATTGCGTCCATCCTGACCTCATCATATAAAGAATTTGAACTACTAATAGTCAACGATGGTTCTACAGATAATACTAAAAAGGTCATTTCAAAATTCAAAAAAGAAAACCGTATTAAAATAATAAATCTTAATAATAATATCGGTCCTGCAAGAGCTAGAAATATTGGTGTAAAAAAATCGACTGGAAAGTATCTTTTTTTTCTAGATATCGATACAGAAATATTTAAAGATACTTTATATAAAGTAGTCTCTTTTCTAAATAAAAATGAACACATTGGCGCTTTGAGCCCGATGGTTTTAAACAAAAACCTCAAAACAATTGACGCTGTAGGCCATTATCTGACTCCTTTTGGATTTCCATATGAAATAGGGGTTGGGAGTTTTATAAAACAATATAGCAAACAGAAAATAATATTTGGAGCAAAAACAGCTGCATTAGTTGTACCTAGAGCAGTTTTCCAAAAAATAGGAGGATTTGACAGAGATTATTTAATATATGGCGAAGATACTGATTTGTGTTGGAGAATCTGGCTTAGCGGAAAAAAGGTGATATATTTCTCTGGAGCTAGACTGGTTCATTATCAAAAAAGTAGTTTAACTAATAGCACAAGACGTCGAGTATATTATGAAGGATCCAAAAACAACTTAAGCAACATTATAAAGAATGCTGATGTAAGGATAGTTGTTTTTATGGTTCCTTTATACTTGCTTGGTTGGATATTAATTTCAGTAAAGCTTTTCATTAAAATGGATTTAAGCAACTTTCTACTGGTATATAAAGGACTTTTTTGGAACATTGTTAATCTTAAAAGAATCTTAAAAAAAAGAAGTCACTCTAGAACAAACTGTTACAAAATTCCAACAAAAATTCTTTTTGGAGACATTAATTTTACAAAACTATACAGGAAAGGGCTTGTCTGGTTAAAAAATGTCTAAAAACAGCAAGGTATCAGTCGTCATTGTAAATTATAATGGAGAAAAATTTATAGCGGACTGCATAGATTCTGTACTAAACTCCAACTATCCCAATCTTGAGATTATTGTCGTTGACAACAGGTCTACAGACAAGAGTAAAGAAATTTTACAAAATAAATATGGCGCTAATTCACTTGTAAAACTAGTCTTTGCTAATAACAATTTACACTTTGCCAAAGGGAGTAATCTTGGATTTATAAACTCTACTGGAGACAAGATCATGTTTCTCAATAGCGATACAGTCATAGATGCAAAATGTATCTCGGAACTTGAAAAGTGCTTTGGTAAGAATAAGAAACTACTTGTTCAGCCTAAAATACTTAGTTTTGACAATATAAATATAATTGACAATATTGGGGGGGTTTATAAATGGCCAGGGTTTGGACTAGGACAAGCGACCGGAGCGCCTAACAGCAATCAGCTATCTCGGCCTTTTTCTGTTGATTATGCAAACGGAACCTGTTTTATGATAAAAAAACAGTTCTTTAAGAAGCTGGGTGGATTTGACAACTGGTTTGTTCACCATTATGAGGATGTTGATCTAAGCTTAAGAGCAAAAAGACTTAAAGGGGTATGCCGGTGCTGTCCTTCGGCGGTAATTTATCATAAAGAATCGCTTTCTTTTAAAAATAACCCCAACCCTGACCAGCTTTCTTTAAATATTGTCAAGAATCAGCTAACAACTATTGTGAAGAATTTTAATTCAATTGACATGGTTCTCAGGTTAACTGTTTCAATGGTTATTCTGGTGATAAGAATCATCGGAAATGTTATTTCTTTAAATTTCTCAAAAGCTCACATTTTATACTTAGCCTTTTTAAAGTTTAAAAGTAGAGTTTTAAAAATAGTTGTCGAAGAACAGAAAACTTGCGAAATTAAAAGGATCATCAATAGAAGTAATTTAAATATTCTGGACGTGGGCTGTGGGGAAGGGTTGTTTATCGATATTGCCAAGAAACATAATATCAAAGCATCTGGGGTCGATTCTGAGGAATTTTTCCACCCCAACATATATATTAGATTGTTTAAAAATTATCAACATAAAGAAAAGTATCAGGTGATAACAATGTATCACTTCCTTGAACACGTAGCCAACCCAGCAGATGCACTAGAAAAGGCATCTCGTCTTTTAAAAACTGATGGAACGCTGGTAGTGGAAGTTCCTCTTGTTGGCAATCTTAGTGAAAGGATTTTGGGGAAAAACTATTTTGCCTACCAGGACAAATCTCATAAACATTTCTTTAAAAAAGGAGACTTAGATGACTTATTTAGTGAAACAAAGTTGGTAGTCTTTAAAAAAGGATTCACACTACTAGAATTTCCCTTTTACTTGTTAACCTTCTTCTTTAAGAAAAATATTCTAGTCGGGTTGATGTCGTTGCCAATTTTCATACTCCTAAAAATATTTTCTCTTTTAGGAATGAACAACGAAATCGGAAGATATTATTTGAAAAAAAATCTATAATAGTTACGTTGTCTTTTATGATTTGCATCTAGCATGAACCTGTCAAAAAAACAAAAAAAGTATATCAAGGAAAACATTAAGTTTTACTCTTTAGATGCAGTTGCCAACAAGGTTGGTGTTTCTGAAAAGAGCTTACAGAGCTATCTAACTAAAATTTGGGGGGAAGATAAATATAATAAAATAGTTAGACGAAATACCAAAAATCAATCGGACACTAAAAATAGAATAGTTTCCTTTGTTTTTAAAGAGTGGCTAAAACAGTCTGGATACATCATTCCTCTTTTAGTTTTTCTAGTTTTTCTAGTTTATTTTAATTCCCTAAATAACGGGTTTTTATCTGACGACATTTCTGGAATTGTTCAAAATCCTAATATTGGAAATTTGTCGACTATTTTTACTAGTCCACTGTCAGCAATTAAGTTTTTCCAACCTCTTTTATACCTTGTTACGTATAAACTGTTCGGCCTTTCGTCAATTGCGTTTAGATTTCCGAATATATTATTTCATTTAGGTTCAGTTTTTTGTGTATATTTCATTAGTTATTTTTTGTTTAATAGAAAAACCGCCCTATTTTCTTCCGTTCTCATGTCTGTTCATCCCATTTTAACAGAGGCAGTTATATGGATATCTGGAGGCATTCATGTTCAGTACTCTTTTTTCGTTCTCTTTTCAATGCTTTTATATTTGCTTTCTGTAAAAAATAGAATTTTTTTATATCTCTCTTTAGCAATTGGATTGTTTTCAATAACGGTTTCTGAAAAAGCGGTGGTTTTCCCCATCCTGCTTTTAGGATTGGAGTATGTTTATAAAATTAACAAAGTGAGAAACTGGAAGAAGTTTATTCCTTTTGCGATTTTATTGGTAATTCTTGGTGGAGCATTGGTTGCTAAAATACCAGACAGAATTTCAGCATTAAAATCTGACTTTTATCAGGATTCCGGAATCGCGAATCCTTTGGTATATGTTCCAATTTCAATCACCTCATACTTTAAGCTAATTCTTTGGCCGAACCTGCTCACTCTTTATCACACAGAACTAAACATGTCTAAATTAGCGTTTTCTATAAACGTAGGAGCGTTTTTAATATTTCTATCCGTAATTATTACATTTTTTAAGAAAAATAAGTCAATATTTTATTGGTTGTCGTTTTTCATTATTTGTTTGTTGCCAACACTTACTCCTTTTGGAATTTCCTGGTTTGTTGCAGAGAGGTATGTCTATCTGTCGTCGGTTGGAATGTTCATATCTGTTTCGTATTTTATCGCAAAGCTATACGAGAGACCTAATATTAGGGTTTTTGTTGGTGGCCTGTTTTGCGTAATTGCGTTTGCTCTAGGAATACGAACTATTATTCGAAATACTGACTGGAAAAATCAAGACTCTCTTTGGTTGGCTAGTGCCAGAACCTCCCCCTCTAGTCATCAAAATCACAATAATCTAGGAGACATGTACGGCAGACACGGAGACCTTGACAAAGCAGAGGAAGAATTTAAGAAAGCTATTGAGTTGCAACCAAATTATGCTGATGCATATCATAATTTAGCAAATATATATCTTCAAAAGGAAGAATTTAAAAAAGCAATTGAGAATTATCATAAAGCCGTGGAAATTAACCCTGGTCTTTGGCAATCATACTCTAACCTTTCGGGAATATACTTTCAACAAGAAAACTATCTGGAAGCAGAAAAACAGATAAACCTAGCCATTAAAGCCAATCCAAATGTTTCGATGAACTACTATAATTTAGCGGTGACACACTATAAACTAGAAAAACCAAACGAAGTTATTCCTTTACTCAACAAGGCACTTGATCTTGATCCGGAAAATCAACAAGCAAAAGAATTTCTAAACTCAGTTTCTTTTCAAAAAGAAGAAAATTGATTTTTAACAATTTCCATTTTTTTCTTGTCCTTTAAAAGGTCTTCGAGAAAAAAAACAATCACTCCTGACGAAGGTGATTTCATTGCCTGGTTAAAAGTTGATTCAAACTCCCTGGCAGATAGTTTTGAAGGTTTATTCTCGGTCTGGATAAGAGGCAAAACGGGCTTTTTTGTTAAATCCGAAAAGTAACTTACCATCGCAGATATCCAGTTTGTATTATTACCGGTCATCAGGTGATAAGTCATAGGACTAAAAACATCAATTGTGCGAGAAAGTCTTTTAAAATCCTGACCAATTATTTTTATTATTGCGTTATTGTAGTCCTTTTTACGCCATGGAACAGAAAAAATCCCTAGACCAATACCTTTATTAATATCCTCAACAGTCAATTTTATTTTTCTGACAAAATCAGTAATCTGATTAGTTTTCCATTGATACCAATCTTTGCTTTGTAAACAACCCTCTTTTTCTCTTGCATAGAGTTTTTTGCATGTTGGACAAAAACAATACTCGGTAATATCTTTGCTTCTAACGTCCTCCCAATGGCAAGGATACCTAATAAAGTCAAGATACAGCCCGTCAAGATCAATTGTGTTTAATATCTTGCTTATTTCTTCTAGCTTTAACTTTTGAATCTTTTGGTTGTTTGGACAAACACCGTTATACCAGTCAACAGAAAGCATGGACCGACCATATTTATCAATTGGCACAGAATCAGGAAACTTCTCCAGCAATTCTTTGCCAACAAAAAGACTAATTTCTATAAACAATTTCAAGCCAGACTCTTTTGCTTTTTTGGCAAATCTAGGGCTGATGTTTTTATGGCCAACAAAAATTGTGTTTCCGCCCAGTTCAATAATCCTATTGATTTTTTCGGCAGTTAGTCTTTCTAAAACGAATATCGCCTTGGTTTTTTTCATTTTAAGCAACCCAATAACCTCTAAAGAAAAAAGCGGAAATGATAATCAGAAGCAAAATACTCAGCGGAAGATAAAAACGAGCTACTATTACTAATAGCTTTTTGTTCGACTTTTTTGCCATTCCAAGCAGTCTTTCTATGACAATAAAACCGGGAAAACAAACCAAAACAAATCTGGGCATCGAGGAAAAAGTTCCGGTGATTGTTGGCAGTGAATAAGCAAAAAAGGAAAATATCAACCAAGACTCTTTAATTTTATATTCTTTTCTTTTGTACCAACCCCACAAAAGTAGGCCCAAAAAAACTGTTGAAACGACAAGCTCTAAAGAAACACTATAAAAGGCCCACTGGCTTGGATTAAGAGAAAAAACCATTTTTATGTAGCGCCAGAATACTTGATAAATAAGTATTAATTTGTGGAAGGCTCTTTCCGGACTAAAAAGCTGTTGAATATGAACAAAATACAGCGGATCGCCGGTAGTCTTTTTTAAAAAAAACATGTAGGCTATAAGCCCCCATAAGGAGATAAAAATGAATCCTATAGCTTTTACTGCCTTTCTTGCCTTGTCTACAATTGTTCCAGATAAACCAGCTTTTTCCTGCTGACAGTAATCAATAATTATTGCCGGAACAAGAAAAATGCCAATAAATCTAGTGTACGAGGCTAAACCGGCAACAAAACCGGCAAGAAGATAGTTTCTCTTTCGGGCAAGGTAAAAAGATAAAACTACCAAAAGCATAAACAAAGATTCGGTATAAACAACACTAAAATAAAATGAGGTGGGGAAAAATGCCAAAATAAGAAGTATTCGGTAAATAGTGCTTTTTTTAAATTTTTCTTCTTTTAGCAATTTACCTAAAACAAAAAGCATTAATGTAAAAGAAACAAAAGAAATAAATAATGCCGAAATGGTGTAGCTTTCAAAGACGTTTTTAAAAAGAGAAATTAGCTGAGGATATAAGGGAAAAAACACTTGCTGCAAATATCCATGACCACTTTTGGCAATTTGGAGAAACTGCGTGCCATCAAAGTTTGTTCTTGACCATAAAATTGACGTGTTCACAAACTCTGTTATCTCTCTTGATCTTCTGGCTAATCTAAAAGGAATAATTTCTTCCCCTAAAAACCAAGAGATAATCAAAAGAAGCTGTGTGACGGCAAATATTTTTAGGATTTTTTTGAACATTACTAAATTATAGGTAGCTTTTAACTAATGGTCAAGCAGAACCGCTCTTGACTAAGACAAATCATTTAAGATAACATCTGTCTAGTTATGAAAATACTAATTACTGGCGGAGCCGGATATATAGGATCCCATGCGGTTAAATTGATGTTGGAAAAAGGCCATAAGGTGGTAGTGATTGACAATTTATATCGTGGTTTTTTAGAAGTGATTAAAACATTAAAGGATAAATACGGGGATGATAATTTGACTTTTTATAAGGCCGATCTTAGGGACTATGAGGAAATACTAAACATACTGTCAAAAGAAAAACCGATAGGAGTTATGCATTTTGCCGCTTTATGTTTAGTAAACGAGTCAATGGAAGAGCCAGAAAAGTACTTTGACAACAACGTTTGTGGCAGCCTTAACCTTTTAAAAGCAATCTTGGCGTCTGGCTTAAACAACATCGTTTTTTCTTCTACTTGTGCCGTTTATGGCGAAAGCAAATACCTTTCTGTTGATGAAAAACATCCTCTTTGTCCAACCAACCCTTACGGTGAGTCAAAACTTTTAGTAGAAAAAATGATTAACTGGCTTGGTCAGTGTCGTGGTCTTTCTTACACGATAATGCGCTATTTTAATGTTTCCGGAGCCAGTAGCGATGGTCTTATAGGAGATAGTAAAAAACCGTCTCAACTACTTGTTCAGAATGCAGTCAGAGGCGCACTTGGCATTGACGTTTTTAATCTCACCTGTACCCAGGTAAAAACCAAAGACGGTAGTCCCGTTAGAGACTATATTAACGTTGAGGATCTGGTTGATGCTCACAAAGTTGCCCTTGATAGATTAATTGCTGGTAGACCAAGTGATACTTTTAATCTCGGTACAGGCAAGGGAAGTTCTGTTTTAGAGGTTGTTGATCAGGTTAAAAAGATAACCGGAACCGACTTTCCGGTTGCCAACGCAGAAGCAAGAAAAGGTGAATACGCAGAGATCTATGCCAATATCAAAAAAGCAGAAAAAATACTTGGTTGGAAACCTAAAAAAACGATAAAAGACAGTGTTGACTCACTAGTAAAATGGTATAAAACTCACCCTAACGGATGGACTAAATAACTTTTAAAACTTTCTTGTAACCGTCTATGGTTTTTCTGGCTGTCTTTTCCCAGGAAAACTGTTTGGCTCTTAAAAGTCCCAATCTTGAAAATTTTTCTCTTTGAAGTTTACTGTTAAAAATCATTTTCATTGAGCTGACAATGTTTTTTTCTGTTGGTTCTACTAAGACGGCAGCGTGTGAAACTACCTCGGGCAGTGATCCCTTGTTAGATGAGATAACGGGGCAACCACAAGCCATTGCCTCCAAAACTGGCAGACCAAATCCCTCATCAATCGAGGGTTGAACATAAACGGTCGCTAGATTGTATACGGCCACCAGTTCTTCATGAGATAAAAAACCTGCCAAAATAATCCGATTGTCTTTTCTGGCAGTCTTTTGTAAAAAGAGAAGATGCTGGTTTTCCGGATGGCTTTTATCATAATCTTGATTTGCCGCCTGTTTTCCGGCAACTACAAGGCAAGTGTCAAGATCTTGACAGGCTTTTACCAAAGCAGGAATATTTTTGTTGCAATTTACATCTCCGACATACAAGACAAACCTGTCAGGCAGTTTAAATTTCTTTACAGTTTGTTTTAAAATCATCGAACTGTTAGGAATTTTTTTAAACCCCTCTCCCGCAGCCAGTAAAGTAACAATAATCTCTTTCGGGTAACCAGTAATTGATAAAATATCTTTTTTTGAGGCCTGAGAATCAGTAAAAATTAGTGCCGACTTTTTTAGTAAATTTTTTTGAATCTGCCATTTAATAATTCCTTTAATCCCCTTCGTGTAGAGATGAGGATATTTGATCGAAATAAGGTCGTGAACGGTTACTGTAAAGGGCACTTTGCTGTTTAGTGGTAAAGAGATTGTAAAAGGGGAAAAGTAAGGAATGTGTAGCAAATCATAGTTTTTTTTCTTTAAGTCGTTTTTGTTTTCAATCTCAACTACATCAATTTCTTTCTCTCTTTTCAGAGCTTCTAAAAGTCTTTTTGTGTAAAAGCCTATCCCTCTTATACTATGGCTAGAATATAAAGGAGATACGTCAAAACCAACACGGATTTTTTTCATTTCTAATTCCAGTCCTTTTTAATATCCAGTTTTCTTTTTTGCTGATACAGTTCCCAGAATTTTATATATGAAGTAATAAAATGGAGTCCGGAGAACAAAGCAAAAACAAATCCGGGGAAACCATCAACAAACCCCTTATGGCGGAAAAATATTAAAAAGAATGTTTTTTTACACATAAATACAGCCTTTAAAAAAAGGCCTAAACTAGGCTTTAGACTACTGCCAATCATTTCCTGAGCAGACAGACTGGTATATCTATTTGATCTTTTTAAATACTCAGAGAAAGTTGGATTAGAGTAATGATCCATTGGATTTTCCAACCAACCCACCTTACCATCTACCTCGATTTGTTCATGAACCGATTTGCATGGCAGTCTAGCTTTGCCGTTTTTAAAAAGTCTGATAACCGGATCCGGGTACTGGCCGGATTTTTTTAACCACTTACCTAAAAATAGATTCTTTCTTTTAATCCAAAAAGCGCTACAATTTGTTTTGGAGCTGATGTGCTTATCAATCTCTTTTTTAAGTTTATCTGTAACCGCTTCATCGGCATCAAGCTGTAGTATCCAATCACCTTTACACTTATCAATTGCCATCTGCTTGTTGATGTGAAAAATTGGTTTGTTCGGAGTAACGACTACCCTGGCGCCATACTTTTTAGCCAGCCCTACGGTTTTATCGGTGGACTCACCGTCAACTAAAATTATCTCGTCTGCCCAACCCTTTAAAGGTTTAAAACAGCGATCTATGTTTCCTTGTTCGTTAAAAGTGGCAACTGCCACTGAAAGTCTCATTGTTTGATTATATCTCAAATGTATAAAACATCGCTATACCATCAACAGAAATTGTTTCAAATTCTGTGCCATTCGGAATCAAATCTTTTTGCTTGCTATCAACGGCATATACTCCGTGTTGTCGAGAATCTATATAATTTTTCAGGCCTTGATCATTAATAAAATAGAAATTTTTAATTCGAGAAAGTCTGGACTGGTGCCACAAAGAGGGGGGGGCCACATCGTTGCTGATGCTGCTAACCAGTTGTGGTTGATAAAAAAGGTAAAAAATATACGGCTGAATCTGGCTAGTGGTAACAAATACGGGTCCATCAAAATCAAGCAGGGCTTTATCAGTAAAAATTTGTCTGTAGCCCACCTGCCAGTCGGTTAATGATCTGGTTTTATAATCAGTAAAATAATCAAAGTAAAAGTATCCATACTGCAAAAGGAGTACCGGCACTAGTGCCAGAGCTAATAGTTTTTTTGCTTTTGTCCATTTTTTAAACTCAATTTCAAGATATGAGTAGCCTATTGTTGCCAAGAAGATCCAGGCCAAAAAAAAGTTAATTGATCTTAAGCTGTGCGGCGACTGATCGGTGATGGCAGCGGGAATTGGGGAGATAAGAAGTCCTATCAGTACTAAAACTTCATACTTTTCTAATAGTCCTTTCTTTTTGATAAGGAAAAATAACCCCGAAAAGGCAAGCGCTGTTGCCAGCCATGAAAACTGGCCTGTTTTTCCAGGGAAATGGCGTAGATTATCGTCTCCTTTGGTTAGTAAAAACTGAGGCTGAAAGTGGGCAACATAATTTGTCAAAAAGGAACTAGACCCACTTGAAGTTACCTGTTCAAATCTAAGCATTGCGCTTCTGTTTGCTAAAACAAACCGCGCCAAAGGCAGCATTAGAATAATAAAAACACTAACTAAAACTAAGCCTTTCTTATTAATTAGTTTTTTAAAGTAAACCAGACTAATACACAATAAAAAAAGTGGTAAAAACACCCTAAAACCGTTGTAGGTGTACATTAGGGCGGCAAACAGAATAACGCTAAAAGTATATTTTTTGTATAGAATAGATAAAATTGCCAGAAGGAATATAAACACAGCCAGATTTGCCTCAAACGCGGCTCGGGAAAGAGAAAAACTCCAAAAAGAAAAAAGAAACAGCAAACTAGCGGCCAGTCCAATCCTTAGCCCTTTCATTTTGTACCAAGTTGTTCCAAAAACAACTGCTGATAAAATACCGGCGATTATCGAAGGCAGTCTAACCGCCAAAGGGTTAAGACCTAGGATTTTTATAAATGGCAAAACAGAGTAAATGTATACAGATAGTTTCCATTCACCAAAAGCTTGAAAATGAAGAGGCAGGTTCTCTCCCCACTCATCCTTACCACTTTGTAAAACAGACCAACTATTATATCCAATTGAGGCCTCATCCCAACTCAAGCCCGGGGGAATACTGCTTATCTGCCATACTCTTAAAAACACTCCTAAACAAAAAAGTAGAGCAAATATGATAAGTGGCAACTTGTTTGTTTTAAAGATTTTAAAACTCACTGATCATAAAGGCATCGTCACCATTTAAAAAATTAACTTTTAAAAGAACTGGGTCTTTTGCATCAAAATCTCCCGGCCTACCAATAATTAATGTTTTTCCTTTGTCTTGAAACTGACTTCTAAAATCATCTACCGCAGTTCCTGGGTCGCCCAGGTCAGGAAACAGGTATTTATCAAACTGAGTAACCCAAACCCAGTCATATGATTGAAAGCGTACCAAATTGTCCGAGTTTTGGTACTTTTTTGGTGGATATTTAAGCCAGAAAAGGGTAAAAATGTGTGGTTCACCGAAATGCCTGGTAATTATCACTCGATCATACTTGTCCTGGTTTTGTGAAACGTACTCCATCACCTGTTTATAGCCATACTGCCAATCTTGGGAGTATTTTACCGGGTAGTCAATAAAATATAGCTTAAGGTAGTGTGAGAACTGAATAATTAAAACTATTGCGGAAAGACTAATAAAACCGTATTTAAGCCACGCTTTTTTCTTACCCAGAAGATCAGCTAGGCAAACAAACCCAAATCCAGAAAGAAGCTGGTATGAAGGCAAAACAACTAGGTTTCTGAGTGCATGGGGAATCGAATCAAAAGTAATTGAAACCGGAATTGCCGCCAGTATAATCCAGCCAATAAACATTTTCTTTGTCTGGTTAGTGCTTTTTTTAAAAAGAAAGTATAAACCTGCAAGCAACAAAGGGGCTTCGATATAATAAAGCTCGCCAATACCCTGGACATGATGCTGGTGGTGACCAGCGCCAGCAATAAATAGATAGTTGGGAGAAAAATGAGCGACAAAATTGCTACCAAACTGCCAAACAAAACGGGTTGCTTTATTGTGAACTAGTCGAGGCAATGGTTCCGGCAGATCGAGCTCTCCTCTGGCCTCATTAATCCGCAGGACAAATCCAGGATCATCAAGTAGACTGACTAGCTTGTATCTGGACTGGGCCTCATTGTTAAAAAAAGTCGGCGCTAGTCTTAAAACAAAAAGAGAAAAAATAAGTCCAGCGATAATTGTTTTTTTAAATCTTTTTTTAGAAAAAAGTTTAGTCCTGAAGATGAAAAAAAGATAGAGCAAAAAAAGAGGCGAAAATACCCTTTCCGCATTGTATGTATAAATTGACAGGCCAAAAAATACTGCTGACAAATAAAGGTATTTGTTTTTCTCAAGCCCTTTTAAAAAAAACAGTAATCCGGAAACAACCAATCCCATTCCCAACGAAGACTCAAGGGAGGCTCTGGTAAGCTGGATATGCCACGGACTGATGGCAAGCAGTAAAGCGGAAACTAAAGCGGTTTTATCTTTCTTAAAAATCTCTTTTGACAAGAAAAATGTCAAAAGGACAGTTATTGTTCCGTAAATGGCTGGGGTAATTCGAACTCCAACCTCGTTTAGGCCAAATATCCATATTCCAGGAATGGAAAGATAAATTTGCCCCGGCAATTTATATTCTCCAAAAGCCCTAAAATGCAGAGGCAACAGCTTTCCCCACTCGTCCCGACCGGTTTTTAGAATCGAATATGAATTGTATCCTATTGAAACCTCATCCCAGTTTAGAGCCGGAGGAACTTTTCCTGTTTTATAAGCCCGAAGAAAAAAAGCTAATAGAACAATCGCAATCAAAGATAATTTAGTTTTAATTTTCATTTCCGGTTAAAAGATAGATATATGGCTGGTTGTCTATTGGTTCTTTAACCATTTCAAGCGTTTTCACTCCTTTTGGAGGAGACTGTTGCCAGTTCCAATCACCCGGAATCTCATCGTTTTGAAAGGCAACATATAAAACACTGCTGTCTAGTAAATCCAATACGCCGTTAGGTTTTACCTCCCCAAAATAGTACTTGTCCATTGCATATCCATTAAAACCACTAACAATATTGTCTTTCCAGTCTTGTCCTCGATAGTTGTCTTGAAACCAGGCCGGGTCTACTTTTCCCCAAAATAAAAATGAGATGAGGGGCGGATCATGTCTGCCATTAACATAAACCCAATCATAATCATTACTTTGTTCTGTCAATTTTTGAAAAATTTGCTTGTGGCCAAAATTAAAATACTCCCATGATTCTCTTGGATAATGATAGAAGTAGTCGTGTAAAAAAAGACCCATTTCTAAGCTCGTAACCGTAATTATAATTAGGGCAAAAACAAACTTTATTTTCCCCTTGAGAGCATCTATAACTTTTACCATTCCAAACGAGATAAAAAATACTAGCGGAGGCACCATCAA